>ENA-USUJ01001085-USUJ01001085.1-human-gut-metagenome-genome-assembly--contig:-NODE-1085-length-23932-cov-27.292936_pt1 | contig 23932 bp, 29 predicted proteins | sample MGYA00250061_ERZ773398 | MGnify/ENA primary metagenome ERZ773398 (study PRJEB29103, sample SAMN06111992) | human gut metagenome | biome: human gut; feature: ankylosing spondylitis patient; material... | reverse complement strand
CGAAACGTTGTTCGGCAGGTTCACCGTCACCGAGATCGAGTGATCGACCCACTTCTGGATGGCGCCCTGCATCTTCAAGGAAACCGTATTTTCAAGGCTTGCGTCAAGTGTTGTGCTATATGTTTTGGGAACGAGCCACGAAATGACGGTATATGTCAGAACACAGCAAATACTGGTCAGCAAAAAAGTGATTGCAAATATTTTTGCAAATAGACTTCCTTTAATTTTCTTTATCAATTTTATATCCCACCCCTCTGATTGTCTGGATGAAGTCAATCCCCAACTTTTTGCGAAGATTTTTAATGTGAGTATCTACAACCCTTTCATCGCCATAAAAGTCATATTTCCATAGCTTATCCAGCAGATTTTGTCGCGTAAGTACACGCCCTTGATTTAGCAGAAGCTCCCTTAACACCTCAAATTCTCGCTGGGTAAGGTCAAAAGAAACATCGTCTACCACAGCGGTATAACTGTCCATATCCAGAACGAGATTTTTATAGGTAATCGTTTGGTGTTCCTGCTCTGGTATCATAGAACTTCTGCGGAGAACAGCGCCGATTTTGCGAACCAATATCGGCATGGAGAATGGCTTTGTAATATAATCGTCAACCTGTAAATCTAAGCCTCGGATTTGTTCATCCTCTCCGTTTAGGGCAGTCAGCATGATAATAGGGACACTTGACTGCTTGCGGATCAATTCACAGACAGTAAAGCCGTCAATTTTAGGGAGCATAATGTCTAACAAAATCAGGTCAAAATGTGTGCTTGCAAAAAGGGATATTGCCTCAATGCCATCACTCGCAAGAGTAACAGCGTATCCAACTTCCTGCAAAAAGTTTTTCAATAATTCTTGAATATCTAAATCGTCCTCAACAATTAAAATGTGCTGCATAAAACCACCTCCACTGGTATAGTATCATAAAATTTTGTGATTCGTGTGTAGTTCCTACCTAAATTATAATTAAAGCCATCAAATCTTTCAAATTTCAGAGTATGAAACAAAATACTACCTAACATCAAATTTCATTACATTCTCATAATCCAACCCGAAATGTACAATGATATAGGGTGATATGAGAATGAACCAAGATGAAAGAAGGTTTGACTTTCACGGCCTCGGGGCAGCTCTCAAAAGAGCCAGAGAAGAAAAGGGCTGGACACAAGCCTATGTTGCGGAATTAGTAGACCGTGACTCCCGTACCATTATGAATATTGAGAACAAAGGTCAGTATCCCAGCTTCGACCTTTTTGTTAAACTCATTACCATGTTTGACGTTTCAGTTGACCAGTTTATTCATGCGGACGGAGGGGCAAGGTCAAGTTCTTGCAGAAAGCACATTGATGTGCTCCTAAATTCTATGAATGAAAAAGAGCTTGTTGTAATAGAAGCCACAGCCGAGGGCATTAAGAAAGCCAGAGAAACGGAGGTTCCAGAATAAGGGCCTCTGTTTTTTTGCGCCATTTTAGGGGCTGCCGCTAAGTGGCAAGCAATGCCTCTGTGGCCACAAGTGGCACAAAGGCGGCTTGTTGGGGCTCGCCCCAAACCCGTATCTTCGGGCCAACATGGCCCGAAGTGTCAGCGTCGCTTTGCTCCTTATTTTCATAACCTTAACGCTCCTTTTCCTGCTTTCTTCCCGGCTCGGTGTAGCCCATCAGAGTGTCAATGTTCGCCTTGATCGTGACGATCTCCTGCATATCCCGTCGTGCCTTCTGGTATTCTCCATAGAGCTGTTTTTTCTTTGCTGTGAGCTTACGGCCTTCTTCCTTCAGCACATCCATTTTGGGGAGCTTCGCCCCGCCCAGCAGAGAGCGCATTTCCGCTTGTGCAGCCCGGTACAGTTCAAGGTCGGCCTCATGCTCCGCAAGGAATTTCCGGCTGTACTTCGTCGCCTTATACTGCTCAAAGACTGGGCGGGTTTTGGCATACTGAACCGTTGCGGCCTTTAGCCCGGCATTGGTTTTCATGGCCTGTTCCGTCTGCTTGATCTGCTCGGAAATGGTATGAAAACGGTCTGCTGCCTCGGTGGCTTTCTGTGCCAACTGCTCATAATCGGTCAGGCCATTGTCCTGTATATAAGCAAGAGCGGCGGCCATCTGCTTAATGTTAAATACCTTCGCCCAGCGTTCATATCCCGGCCCCTTACCGGCAGCCAGCTTTGCTTGAATATCCACCGCCAGACTGATTTTCCGCTCCGAGCGCCCGGGGCGTTTTTCTTTGCCCTCAATGGCGGACAGAACATCTTGCAAGTCGTAGCCGTCCCCCAGCGTGGAGGCACGCAGACGGGTGAAGCGTTCCTGTCCCTGCCCGGTCAGCCGGAAGCTGATACCGCCGCCCCGAACCGTCTTGACCTCATACCCGGCCCGCTTCATCAAATTGAGAAATTCGTCCAAATCAGCGGGGCGTTCCGCCAACGCAGTATCAATGGCAAGGCGCAGCCTGTCCTGATAGGAAAGCGGCCCTTTCCGGTCTTTCTGCCACTCTCCATAGTTCCGATACTTGCCCTTGCTCCGGGGCTTCGGGTTCTCCACGATGGATAGCCCGTTTTCAAGGCACAGCCTGTCAGAGAGCCGCCGAAGGGCGAAGCTGGAGCCCCAAAAATTTCGGAATTTCCGGGTGCAGTCAAGGGTGGTGGAGTTGTAATAAATGTGACAATGGATGTGCTGCTTATCGGTGTGCGTGGTAACGATAAAAGCGTGCCGCCCCTTTGTCCAGCGCATAGCCAGCTCATAGCCGATACGGTTCGCCTCCTTCGGGGTGATCTCGCCCGGATAGAAGGATTGTCGTATCTGATAGCACAGCACATTATTTTCTTTCTTCTGTTCCCGGCCCGTCATAGCGGCATAGCTGGCCTTTGCCAAAAGGAACTCGTCCGCCACGGTGGCCGGATCACATTCATAAGCGGAGATATACTTTCCGCTTTCTGTTTTCTCCGGGTCCTTGCCATAGTCCAGACAATCCCGGATAGCCTCAGCAATCGTTTCGCCTTCGCCCGCATGGCGCTGTAACAAAGTTGTGGTAGCCAAAAATCATTCCTCCTTTCCATGAGAAAGGGGCGGCCCATTCAGACCGCCCCGACTTCGGGCCAGTATGGCCCGAGGCTGCTTAACTTGCCAGAAACCGGTACAGAGCGGATTTGCCTCCGTCCAGCGCCCAAAGAAGGGAGCCCGCCGCCGCTTGCAGTCCATACGGCGAAAGAAGGAAGGCAAGAAACAGAAATACAATCCCGCCTATGGGCGTCGGCGTGAAAAAGAGAGCGACACCCAGCACCGTCAGGATCACAGAGGCAATCGTCAGCAGGACGGCACAAATATCAAATAGGAACACCAGCAGAGCCGCCAGAAGGGACAACGCTAAAGCAAAGGGAGCAACCAATATTTTCAGCAGTATCTTCATCTTCAAAACCTCCTTTATCTATCCTTCCTACCTCTATTTTATCATGCCTGCCCGGGGACATAAATGTTGCGAAAGATTAGTAAATCCTGTCCCTAAACTTCGGGTCATGCTGGCCCGAAGGGAAATAAACAAGGGAGTACCTACTGGCACTCCCTTGTTTATGCGTATTCAAAATCATTATTGCATTAGTATCGAAACGAACACAATATCCAAGAAATTCTCTGTGTTTACAACACCATTGGTTGCTAACATGCGACCTCCTTTTGATATAGTTAGCGCATTTTGATTTGCATATATAATTTCTTTGTATCCAAATTCATCCCTTAGTGTCTTGTAATACGGGTCGTTCTGTTCATTGAGGGTTTCAGCCCCTCTATCGACAATATGAACAGCTACTTGCTTTGCCTTAGCTAATCTGCACGTTTCCCATAAAATCAACTCTGAATATGACGATTCAGGGTTTTGCACTATCTGAAATCTATTCAAACCATATTCAAGCATATATGGAAGATAGTATTCGATCATTTCTTTGCTCCAATAAGAGCCAACATTCCAGCAGAGTACAACATCAAATTCAAATGTAGAAGTAATCCTACTTCTAAAAGAATCTTCCGCAATATCTCCCTCTATAAATATTACGCTATCTTCTGCAATACCTCTATTCAAAAGTAATTGCTTTGCTTTTGCAATACAATCACGATTTTTATCAATCGCAATTACTTTGTGTCCGTTTTCGACTAATGCCAGTGTACTGTATCCAGTACCACATCCAACTTCGACAACGGTTTGGAATTTATTTATTCTCTGTGCCATCCAAGAGTAATAACCCTTTTCATAAAAGAATTGAGCGCTTATATCCCATTGATTTGCATAATTTTTTGTATTGTTCATTTTTGTTCCCCTATCCATCTTGAGGTTTTTTATTTTAGTCTACACCTGAACGCTATCTCCGTCAATCCTCGGGCCAGCATATCCCGAAGTGGTAAAAAAAGAGCAGGGCGGCAAGCCCCGCAACGGAAGCCTGCCGCCCTCGTCTTACTTTGCCACCAGCTCGGAGAGCTCCCGCAGCACCTTTGACACCTCGCCCCACAGCTTTTCATAGTCCCGCTTCAATCCGTCGATTTCCTCCGGGTACACGCCATAGGTATGTGCGTGTATGGCAACCTGATTGAGATTGTTAGAACAGCGCCGTTGCAGAGAGATCAGCTCTTTTACGGGCGCAAGGTCGATGTGCAGGATATACCCATTCAGAGCCATTTTCCGTACATAAGCCCCGGCGTTGGAAATGCCCGCCTCAGCCATCCGTTCATGGATGGCTGCCAGCTCGTCCGGCGTTACCATGACGTGCAGATGGACATTCCGCTTGCGGTTCTCCATCAGCGTTCCAGCTCCCGGCCTTTCCGGCGCTCTTTGGGTTCCTTTACCTTATCAAGCGGTTTTGCGTCCAGCTCCGGGGGCGTGGGTGGGATGGGCGTGTTGTTGGGTACGCCGTCGATCATGTTGCAGTTCTGCTCCGTGGAGAGCTCGGCGGTTTTCAGATAGTTGTCTTTTTCGTGCATGGCGATCCTCCTTTATCGTTCCTCATGGTTTTTATGGTTTCGCTTCTGGCCGGGTTCCTTCGGGGGTTCCTGCCCTCTGGTTTCATCTTTGAGCCGGGCAGTAATGGATGGGCGCACCCGGTCAGGATTGCCCGGTGCTGGTTTCAGCTCATAATCCTCCATCTGCTTTTCGGTCAGCGGCTTTGCGTAGGTCAGTTCGCCCCATGCCATCAGCCTGCCGTCTGCCACAGGACGCCGCCTGTCATCATCGTAGTTGACGATGGAAAGAGGCTGGTTATCCGGCGGCTTCGGGTAAGTTCCTATGTCCACGGGCCGCTGGGTGGAATAATAGCGGTAAACGCCCTCCGGTCCCAGCTCGGTATGCTTGACCGCCGCATGGTAAAACTGCTGATAGTCGTCCACCCGGCGGTCAAAGTCCCTCTGCGCCCACGCCTGACTGGTTCCATAGCGGCCCCAGTAGTAATCCCGATGGCCGTTTTCCCCCTCGGTAAACTGCCAGGTCACAAAGGGGCTCGGCGCTCCCGGATTATGCCCCAGCGCAAAGCCGTGTCCGGTTTCAAAGGTGGCAGCTTTCAAAATCACATATCCTTGTACTGTCTCCAAGAGATTCCTCCTTTCTGTGCCTCGGGCCAACATGACCCGAAGTGCTGGATGTTACGAAATAAGAGGGCAGACCGGGGAGGAATGTAATAAGATATTCCCACCCCGGAAACACCCTCAAAAAAGCCCGGAATGTCAAGCCTTTGGAGGCGGCAAATCGTAACAGCCGCCCGGCCTTTTCTCCCGCATTTTCCTCATGCGTTCCCGGCTTTTCCGTCGGTTCCCTTCGGCCTTGCAGGCGTCGGAGCAGTAGGCTTGACGCCCCTCGGGCAAAAATGCCTTTCCGCAGACCGCACAGGCCCGCAGCTCCGGGGAGATGCCTTCCGTTGTCAGCGCCGCTTGAAGCTCCGGGTCAAGGGGCAGGACAGCCTCACGGAAGTAACGGCAGTACGCCCCTGTCCAGCACTTGTGCAGCATATAGCAGGCACAGTCAAGAGGAAGGCACAGGCCGCTTTCCCGGTCATAGTTGGCGCACATCCCCGTGACCAGAGAACGGATTTTCTTCTTCTCGTCACGGGTCAGCTCCCGGGCGTCCATTTAAGACTTCGGGCCACGATGGCCCGAAGGGCGGGGCTCCACGATCAGCGCCCGGAACTTCTTCCGGCACTGTTTTTTCTTTCCTTTGCACTCCTTGTAGTAACGGCATCCCTTACAAGGGTCGTCATTGTCCCAGCCGGGGTGCGGTACTTCCTTCATCATTCGTTCAAAAGGGCTGCTTGTAAAATTCATTCTCATTCCTCCGTATCTTCCTCCCACGGCGGGGTATCTTCGTCCTCGGGTTCCTCTGCGATCTCCTCCAGCTCCCCGTCCTCATATTCGCAGTAATCATCTTCCAAATCCGGGGCCTCATGCTTCGGCTTGTAAATCTTGAAATAGTAACCAATCCCACCGCCGGCCAGCACCACCGCACCGATCAGGAGCAGAGAGAGAAGGGGGCTGTCCTTTTTCTCCGGCTCGGGTTCCGGTACTTCCTCCACCGGTTCGGTGGGCTTTGGCTCTGGCTCCGGGGTCACTTCTTTGGGCGGTTCCTTACCCTGTTCGGCAAGAGGCAGAAGGTCGTCTGTGGTAACGGTATTGAGGAAATAGACGTTCTCGCTGGTTTTCTGTTTGTCGATCACCAGATAAAACACGCTCTCGTCTGCGGTGGTGATGGTGTAGAACTCCTTTCCATCCTCGTCGGTGGCGTTGTCCACCACGGTTCCCGTCCCGTCCGGGGTAAAGGGGTTCTGGGTTTCCGGCTCTGCTTCGGTTTCTGCCGGGGAGGGAGCTGTCTCCGGCTGCGGCTCGCTGCTCTGTGCATAAGCCGGGACTGTAAAGATCAGGCAACACAAAAGGCTGGCAGCCATCGCCGCCAGCCTGCGGTATTTAATTTTCTTCATGGGCTGTGTCCTCCTTTTCGGGTGCCTCCGGCTTCGGGTCAGTATGGCCCGAAGCGGTAAGGCTGTTTTTGGGGTCATTCAGAAAAGCCATAAGCTGGGCGGGCGTCAGTTTGAGGGAGCGCACCGCCTGCACGATCTGGCTGTTTTCTTCCTCCTGTTTCTGCTTTTCCAGCTCCCGGATTTTGGCCTGCCACTCGGCAGCCTTCTCCCGGGCTTTTTCCAGTTCCTTATCGAGCTTGTCGATCTTGTTCATGCAAGGACTCCTTTCCTCTGGCTCACAAACGCCCGAAGGCATAGAAATGTGTCTGCCAGTAGCTTGAATTGATGTTTGCGTATTGGATGGGCGAACCACAATGGAGCATCATCCCGTCGCCCACATAAATCCCCACATGGGACACAGGGCCGGGGCTGTCATAGGTTCCCGTGAAAAAGATAATGTCGCCGGGCTTTGCCTCGGAGGGGGAAATGATAGCACACTGGTTGTAAATGCCCTGCGCCGTGGTACGGGGCAGGTTGTGGACGCCGCTGGCCGTGTACACCCAGCAGACAAAGCCCGAACAGTCAAAGGAGGTGGACGGGCTGGAGCCGCCCCACACATAGGGCCAGCCGATGTACTTTGTGGCTTCTTCCATGAGCGCCGCAAAAGCCGGGTCATCCAGCGCCTCGCCGGGTATCTCATAGCTGGGGCCGGTATCTTCGCCGCCGTTGTAAATCCCTTCCCACAGATAGGGTTTGTTGCCTTTGAGCTGCTGCATAACGGTGTAGATTTCCCGCTGCTGTTCGTTAAGCCTCGGCAGGATCACGGCGGGCAGCGTCTTGTTTGTGAGGGTCACATTGAGAATGTAATACTCATAGGGGACTTCCTCGGTGGTGGTTTCCCCGGTCTCCGGGTCGGTGCTGGTTTCGGTGCGGTAGCGTATCTCGACTTCCTCCGTCAAGGTCAGCTCATACTGTGCCTCGAAGATCTCCCGCAGTTCGTCCTGCACCTGTTCCCGGAAATACACATGGTACTTTGCCGAGAGATAGGACGCCAGCTCATAGGGGTTATGGCCGATCTCGTCCACGGAATAGCGGTACTCGTCATAGCCGGGATGGGTGCTTTCGATGTTCGCTACCGTCTGCGCCAGCTCGTTTTCCAGTGCCGTGTAGTCCTCGTCCACGCCCAGCAGGTCCGTATCCTCCGAGGCGTAGGAGGTGCCGGATAACGCATTGGCAAGGCCGCTGCCAAGCGTGGGAAAGATAGAGCTTACCGCCGACACAAGAAAACAGAGCAGCAACAGCAGGAGCAGGACCAGCACCGCCACGGGATGACGGGTCACAAACTGCGCCGCCCGACGGGTCGCAGTTCCCGAAGCGGCAGCGGTTTTCTTTGCGGCCTTTGCGCCCTGTTTTGCAGCCGCCTTTGCTTCTTTGGAATACCGGCGTTTCAGTTTCCATTTCTGCTGCACACGGGAAAGCGGATTGCTGGCAAGTTCCGGGTGCTCGGAGGCCATCTTTTGAAAATCCACATTGGCCCGGGCTTTTATGTCCTTCCGTTCCCACTTTGCCACCTTCCGGGCTGGGTGTTCCCGCCAGCGGCGTTTGGCATAGCGGGTCAGTTTCCGGGCTCCGGCCTCTGCGGCCAGCTCGGATTTATGGGCTCCTTCCACACCCACATTTTCATGCTCAACCTCGTGTATCTTGTTGTGGACATAGAACCACGCTTCTGTGCGGGCTCCCCGGACTGCCTTTTTTGCAAGCCCCGGCGGCTTCTTCGCTGCCCGTTTTGCCTCGGTCTTGTCCAGTTTCTCCCGGGCCTTTCCCAGCTTTTCCCCGGCGTGTTCCGCTTTTGCCTGTGCTTTCTGGTACTTGTCCTTTTTGCTCCCGGCCTTCTCGGCGGAGCCCTCCGGCTCCTGTGCCTTGCCGGTATCCTGCGGCCCGCCCGCTTCATCTTCCTGCCTCATGCGGTCAGAGGGACGGCTTTTCCGGCTGTCCTCTTGAAACTTGCCGCTTTTGGACTTCGGGCCATCGTGGCCCGAAGGACTGTCCTGCCCGGTATCCTCGTCCTCAAACCGCAGGCGTCGGGATGGTGCGGGGGAAGGCCCTTCCCGTTCAGCCGGTCCGGGGCGATTGCCCCCGGTATCCTCCGTCGGCCCCGGCCTTTGAAAATTCCGTTTGTCCGGTTTCTTTCCGATGATGTATCCCTCCTTTCCAAACCTCGGGCCAGCATGGCCCGAAGTGTGTTATGCCCGGTTCATTTCCTGTTTTTTGTCCTCCGGGCGGGTGGTCATAATGGCGTACAGCTCGGTATTCTGCGGGAAGCGGTCAACAAACGGGATGGTGGTGTTCCCGAAGAACAGCAGCCCTTCGCCGGAATTGGTATGGGTCACATAGGAAAGCTGGTGGGGGCTGATCCCAAGCTGTTTGGCTAAAATCTGCCGGTCCCCCTGTGCCTGCGAGAGCAGCACAAGGAAGTCCGAGTTTTCAAAGATGTTCTCGATCTCCGGGCTTGCCAGAAAATCCTTTACGTTCTGCGTTAAAGCACTGGGAACGCACCCTTTTTTTCGCAGCATTTTCCAGATCGCCACACAATAGCTTGCCGTCAGACGGTCACGGAGCAGCACATGAAATTCGTCGAAGTAGCACCATGTAGCGATACCGCGCAGGAAATTCATGGACACCTGCGAGTTTACCAAGTCCTGCATAATGAGCATGGCAATCGTCCGAAGCCCGGCCCCCAGCTTTTTTAAGTCAAGGCATACCAGACGGCGGTTTAAGTCCACATTGGTTTCATGGTTGAACACGTTAAGGGAACCCGACACATAGATTTCAAGGGCAGTTGCCAGCCGTACCGCCTCGCCCTCCGGCTGGGAACAGAGCAGGTCATACAGGGTTTGGAGGGTCGGCATTTTGCTTGTTTCCGGGTCCTGCAAATGTTCCCGGTACATCTGGCGTACACAGCGGTCAATGACGGTCCGCTCCACCGGCTGCAAGCCATCCTTGCCGCCAACGATCAGCTCCATCAGCGACAGGATAAAGTCGGCTTTCAGCGCCATCGGGTTTTCCTCGTCAAAGCTCAGGTCAATGTCCATCGGATTGATGTGGTGGGGGCTGTCCGGGGCGATCTCGATGACCTGTCCGCCCAGCCGCTTGATAAGGGGCGAGTATTCGCCCATCGGGTCCACCACAATGATCCGGTCACGGGTGGCAAGGAACACGTTCACAAGCTCCCGCTTTGCGGCAAAGGATTTGCCGGAGCCCGGCACGCCGAGGAACAGGCCGTTGGGGTTTTTGAGCTTTTTCCGGTTTGCCATGATGACGTTATGGGAAAGTGCGTTGAGCCCGTAATAGACGGCTTCGCCATCCATGCGGAGCTCCTGCGTCATAAAGGGAACGAAAATGGCCGTGGAGCTGGTCGTCATGCCGCGCTTGATCTCAATGCCGTTATGGCCCAGCGGAAGGCTGGAAAGAAAACCGTCCTCCTGCTGGAAGTCCAGCCGCTTCAAGGTGCAGTTGTATTTCTGGACGATACCCGACACCGTGAACAGGTCATTGTCCAGCTCCCGGCGGGTCGGGGCCATGTTTACCACAAGGAAGGTCAGAAGGAACATTCGCTCATTCCGGCTCTGTAAATCTTCCAAGAGGGTCTTTGCGTCGTTGCTGTACGTTACAAGGTCGGGTGGAAGTATGTCCATGTCGTACCCTGACCGGGCTGCCTTCTTTTGTTCCTCCACCTTCATCTTGTCAATGTCGGAGACTTTGGCCTTGATGGATTTTACGGCGGCGGCCTGATCGACGGTTTGGATATGGAGAGTGATGGTCATTTCCGCATCCATTTCCAAAAGCTCCGCCAGCAGCTTGTCCGAGAGCTCCGAGGCCAAAATCTGCAAGTAGGAGGCGGCACCCCAAGTCGTCCCCACCCGGAACAGACGGCTGAAACGGAAGTCGAAGCTGTCCGGGGCGATAAAGTCTTTGGTGGAAAGCCCGGTTTTGGGGATCATATCCCATGAAAACCGGAAGGGGGAGCCGCTGCCGGGGTGGAGCTGCCCGTGAAGAAGCTCCAGCCGTTCCAGCCCCGAAAGGGAGCGGCACTTGACGCCCAGCTTTTTGAAGTTCCCGCAAATGTCCGCCTCTACACGTTCCAGCCTTGCCCTGGCGGTGGAAAGGTCGTCCACGTTCACGCCGAAGGTCAGGAGCTTTGTGCGGACAATGCCGTTGTTGCTTTTGGCGATCTGGTTTTCCAGCATTTCCACATACTCACACCGGACGCTGTTGTAATCATCGTCCTGCATGGGGATGTTCACGCTGTACCGGCTGCCCGGGCGGCTCCGGTGGTTGAGGAAGGAAAGCTGGAACGGAAGGCTGCTGTCAAAGTAGTTGAGGCAGGCGCTCCACCCGTCAAAGATGGCTGCCTGATCTTCGGACTGTGCGAGCTGGTAGTTGATGTCCTCGTATTCAATGGTTTTGGTGTAATAGCGGTCCGCTACCCGGCACACCCCGTCCCGGTACATTTCCCGGTAAGGGAGGGTCTGCTGGGCGGTGGTGGGAATGTTCTTTCCTTTCGTGAACAGGCCGGTAAGGCCCTGCTTTTCAGGCTTTCTGCCTGCGGGCTTTCCGGCCCTTCTGCTGTTTCGCAATCGGCTGCGCCTCCTTTCTGGCGCTAAGCAGCGCATAGAAGTTTTCGGTTTTGTAAGGCCGCACACGGGGATAGAGGAACCGGGTGCGGATGATGTTTTTCAGCACTTTTTCCAGCGGCAGACCGTCTCGTTCATACATAGCCAGAAAGAAGAACGGGAGCATGAGGCCGATCATCAGGAACATGGCGGCACTGTTCCCGATACTGCCACGGGAAAACAGGTAAGCCGGGAGGCCCACCGCCGCCGCGCTGGAAAAACAAACAAGCTGGCGCTTCGTTAGGTTGAAGGCCAGCTTTGTCTTGATTTTGGAAAGGTCTTTTGGTACTGGCACATAGGCCATTTTGGTACACCTCCTTTATTGCTTCGGGCCAGCATGGCCCGAGGTTATCTTGCGGCCTCTTTGGCCGGGGCTGTGCTGCGGGCAGCTTCGGCGGCCTCTCGTCCGCTCTGCCTTGCCCGCCAGTATTCGGGGTGATACTGCCGGATGGACTGATTGAGTTTTTCTTCAAACTGTCCTTTGTCCTTAATGCGGTCAGGGATGTTCCACAGTTTTTTGTCCAGCAGCTCCCGGAGCACCACACTTTCCTGTGCGTCCTCCTCATAGCAGATATAGCCCTTATCCTTGAAGCCGCACTTTTTCGCCGCTGGGGAGAGGACGGCGGCTACCTCGTTTGCCACCATCGTTCCGCCGTGGCTGGCGGTAGATACCAGAAACACCCCCGGACAGAGGGTTTCACAATTCTGCACCTCGCCCCACGGGGAGCTTTTCGGCGCATGGAACATTCCGCCCGTCCGGCTCCGGTCTGCCTGCATGAGTGCCGCCTTTTCTAAGATGGCTTTCAGTTCCGGGGAAAAATAGGCATATTCCCGAAGGACACGGGCGGCCTCCCCGCCGCAGGCGTTCATCAACAGGGTATAGGCGTCGCTGTCCGCTTTGGTACAGCGGCCCAGCAGTTTTCCGTCGTAATAGCAGGCCGCGTCATAGCCCGTCCGTTTGCGTGGCATGGTTCCCGCCTCCTTTCTGCTTCGGGCCAGCATGGCCCGAGGTCAACGCTCTGCGCTGCGGCTGGGCTTTTCCTTCGGAGGCCGTTCTGCCTTTGCCTGTTCGGCAGCCGCTTTTCCGGCTTTGAGCTGGTCGCTGATGGACGCACGCCCCACAGAGCCGCGCTCCGCCATCTGTTCCAGCTTTGCCTCATAGGCTTGCAGAACAGCGGTATTGAGCTGTTCCCGGAACTCCTTTGTGACAGGGTAGGCCATATCCCGGTAGCCGCCTTTGCCGTCTGGCTGGCTGGGCATCCCAAGAAAGAGCCCCTTGCTGCCCTGTACGATTTTCAGATTTTCCACCACAAAGCAGTCATTGAATTTCACGCTGGCAAAGCCCATGAGGTTTTTCACAGGTTCGATGACCCGCACGCTTACATCCAGCTTCAACGGTGCGGCCGGGGTGGTGTTTGCAACCTTTTCCTGCATGGTTTCCTCCTTTCCGGCGGGAACAAGGTTCCCGTCCTTGTAGTCATAGCCTTCCGCCCGGAGTGCCGCCAGCGTGTCCGCCGATACGCACCCGGACAGTTTCAGATCGGTTTCCACCATAAAGCGCATGGTGTCTGCTTTAGAAAATTCTTCGGGGAGCTTTCCGTAGAAAGCCGGGTGCGGCTGTCCGTCCGCACCCTGTTTGTAACGCCGGGGCATACCGCCTCCTTTCCGCTTCGGGTCAGCATGGCCCGAAGTCTCTTAATGGCAGCCGAAGATGGATTTTGCAAGACTGCCTGTTTTGAATAAGGTAAAACACAGCAGCACCGTATATCCCACGCAGCCCCAGATCGCCCCGATGGGGTCGCCGTCGGTGGCGATACTCTGGATCAGCACCGCATAGATGGCGACACAGACTAAGATCAATAGACCTTGAAAGCCCACCGCAAAGAGGGAGCGGAAATAGTTCTGCCCCATGTGTCCGGTTTCCCTGTTGGGGACTGTGGCAAACGGGATAGGCGCTAAACTTGTGAGTAAATAAATTTCAATCATACGGCCATATACGATGACGAAAATCACGATGTTTAAGGCAATCATGGTAAGCTGGATCAGGAAGGACTGGAGCCAGAGTCCGAACAGAGGGCCTAACTCCATCGCCTCAAGCTCTGTCCGCAGACTGTCCAGCACATCCGGCGTGATCTCTGTCCCGTTCTGGATAATGCCCGCTGACTGCTGTATCACATGCTGGCTCACATCAAAGACCGCCAGCACGATATTGAAGGTATTCGTCAGGATCATCACAGCCACAAAGGTTTTGAACACCCACTTAAAAAACATCCATGTGTCAACTTCATGGAGGTTGTTGCGTTCTATGAGCATCTGTATCAGTTCATAGGTCATAACAAAAGTGAGGATGACCCCGGCGATTGGCAGAATGGCAGTTTCGGAGATCTGTCGTATCATGGAAAAGACCCCGGCGTTCCAGTCCGCCGGGGTCGTGCCTACCTGTGTGGCGATCTCGCCAACGCTCTGATTGACGTTATCGAAAAGGCCATCCAGATTTCCCATGATACCATCGACGAGCAGACCTTTCAGCCATTCAACGATTGCGTCGATGATAAAGTCCATACATCAGCTCCTTTTCTGGAAAAAGGGACAACGGGTGACACTTAGCTGAACAGGCCGGACAGCAGAGGGATAAGCTGAAGGCCGATCAGAACGACACCGCCGCCCGCCATGAGCTGCTTAATGCCCTGTGATTTTGCCGCAGGGTTATCCGACCCGTAACCTTCCAGAAGGTTGATGACGCCCCATACCGCCAGACCAGCGCCAAGAGCCATGACCAGAATTTTAAGAATGTCGATTGCCTGATTGAAAAATTCCATATACGTTCCTCCATTTTGTTTGTTTGATGGTTTTGGGTACAAAAAAAGCCGCCCACATCGGCGGCGCTTCGGGTCATCATGGCCCGAAGTTACACAAACTCGTCGCTGTCCAGATCATCGAAATTCAACAGGTCAGCTTCTTCGTCCGTGTCGGAGCCGTCCACTTCGTACACCGTGTATTCGTCCTCCGGCTTTAGTCTCAATGGCCGGTGGCGGAACAGGCTTTCCAAGCGGAAGGCGTTTTTCTTTTTATCAAATTCGGCTGTGTACTTGTAATTCGGGTGCTTTTTCAAGTCATACTTCGGGGACAGGAAGGGCGGGAGCCCCCGAAGCTGCAAGATACATTTATCCCCGGGCATGGTGGTGATCTCGCTGGTGGTCATCAGCTCCCGGCCAAGCCGCTGCATATTCTGGCTGTAACTTTCAGACTGTCCACGGCTTCGGCCCTCGGTCTGCATAGAGATGGTGGCCTTGCCCAGCCAGTTTTCCGAAATATCCTTTAGGGTGGAAGCCTCCCGGCCTCCGAGGAACACGATACTGTCCATGTTTCCCATGATGGTTTCGGAATGGTCTTTGTACAATGCCTTGCACTGGCTCATTGCCTGATAAAAAAGCGTCAGGCTGATCTCACGGGAGCGGATGACGGCCACGATCTTTTCCAGCCCCGGCACCTGTCCGGTGTTGGCTGCCTCGTCCCACAGCACCCGCACATGGTAGGGCAGACGCCCGCCATAGGTGTTATCAGCCCGTTCACACAGAAGGTTGAACATCTGCGAAAAAGCGAGGGCAACCAAAAAGTTGTAGGTGGTGTCCGTGTCGCTGATAAGAAAGAACAGCGCTGATTTTTCATCCCCCAGCTTATCCAGCTCCAGTTCGTCATAAGACATGATCTCCCGAAGCTGGGGAATATCAAAGGGAGCCAGTCTTGCACCGCAGGAAATCAAGATGCTTTTGGCTGTCTTGCCGCTGGCGAGCTTGTATTTCTTATACTGCCTCACGGCGAAGTGCTGGGGGCTGCGGCGTTCCAGCCCGTCAAACATATAGTCCACCGCATTTTTGAAGGTTTCGTCATCCTCCCGGACTTCCATGCTGTTTATCATTTCCACCAGCGTATTCATGTTGCGTTCTTCCTCCGGCCCCTCAAAGACGATGTAGGACACAAGGGCGCAGTACAAGAGGGTTTCTGCTTTTGTCCAGAACTCGTCGCCCTCCTTGCCGTCGCCTTTGGTGTTGGCAATCAGGGCGGTAACAAATTTCAAAACATCGCTTTCTGTCTTGATATAGGCCAGCGGATTGTAGTGCATGGATTTTGAAAAGTCGATACTGTTGAACACCCGCACCCTGTATTTCTCCCGTTGCAGAAACCGCCCGCACTGGTCGAGAGTGCCGCCCTTCGGGTCTACCACCACATACGAGGAATGGGCTTGAAGGAGCTGCGGGGTCAACCAGAACCTTGTCTTTCCCGAGCCGGACGATCCGATGACACAGGCGTTTAGGTTCCGGGCATTGGCGGGTATCTTCGGACGGGTGTTCATGGTAAGGAACTCCGTCCCGGTCAGAATGACATTGTTCTGAAATTTAGGGTCTACAAACGGCTTTATATCCTCCTTTGTTCCAAAGCGGGCGGTGCCGTACTCCGCATCCCGCCGGAATTTTTTCGCCTGCCTGATCTTTGACTGTATCAGCAGATACATCCCAGCCGCACCGGCAAGGCCCACCAGCAGGTCAATACCTCCCAGCCCCGGCCAGTAGGTTTCAAAGGCTTTGGGGAAGGTATCAAGCATCCCCATGAGCTTTGTCCCGAAGTCTGTGCCGGGGGCGATCCGGTAGGCCGTCCCGATTTTGGAGAAAAACCAGAACACAAAGAGGTACGGCAGGTTTGGGAGCACATATTTTCTGATCTTGTCACTCAACGTCCGTCCTTCACCGCCTCTCTGGTCCGCTGCTTTTCCTTTGCCTGCGTCCTGATTTGCTCCGTGAATTTCCGAAGCTGACCGAGGATGGAAGCCTTGTCCTGCTCTTTGTTCAGCACCTTTGCGCTGTACTTCTGGAAGGCCGCCGTGATAGCGTCCGCCTGATTGGCTTTGAAAAACAGCAGGTAATGACCGGGGCTCACTTTATGGAAAGCGTAGTCCACATGGAACTCCTTCGCGATCCGGTCAAAATCCTTTGGAGCTCCCACATAGGGCATGGCACTTTTGCCGCCATAGTGGTTCATCAGCTTTTTCACGCTCTGGCGTCCCTGCGGGGTCAGCGCCTTCTGGTGGTGCTTTTGCAGCGCCCGAACCACCTTGCCAAGAGCGGCAGCCAGCACTTTTCCTGTGAGCTTCGTTGTCCTGATCGAAAGGGCAACCGTTTTTTGGTTTACTTCTTCCTGCATAAAACCTCCTTTCCGTCGGGGTTCCCGCTATCCGGGAGGCCCCCGTACAATCTCGGGGAACAGAAAACCTCGGGCCAATGTGGCCCGAGGCTTACCGCTCGGCATCTCTGCCGGACGGAGCTTTCTTTTCCGGCTCCGTCTGGACTTTTTCGCCCTGTTCCCGCATGGTCTGCAAGATAGAGGGCTTCTTTTGAAGTTGGGAGGGCTTTTCGCCGGACAGCGGCTTGATACATTCCAGACGGTCAGCCGCCCGGATGGCGTTGTCCGTGAGCTGCCTCTGCCATGCGCCCACGCTGGGAGCCCAACGAAAGCCGCTGCTTTTCAGCTCGGCCCGGGTGTCCGCGTCAGGCTTTCCGTCAAAGAACACCTGCAAGCGGTTGTCCTCCCGGTTCATTTCCACACGACCCCCATCGAACTCCCAGCCGGAAAATTCCTGCTGTGCCTGTTTGGAAAGCTGTTCGATACGGGCCTTTACCCGGCGGATCTCCGCATTGTTGTTGGTTAGCTGGTAACTTTCAAAGGGCCTCGGGTCGCTTCGCCAACTTGACGCCATGCTTGCTTTCAGCTTTTCAATCTGGTCCGGCGACAGCAGCGCACAGCCGTCCAGCTTGCCATGCTTGCGGTAATAGGCGTTGACCTCCTTCATAATGAGCTGGGAGCGTTCCAGCCCGTCCAGCTTCTTCTGGAGCTTTTCAATCGCTGCCGGGTCATCGGCGCTGATCCCGCCCATGCCGGTACTGCGTATCTTATCCAGCAGCCCTTGAATATACCGCCATTCCTCCATGTTGCTGTCCCGGGCCCGGTTCTGTTTTTCCTTCTTTCCCACCGGGAAATTGGCAGGTCCGGCGATCATCACAGAGGGAACCCTTGCGTCAATGGCAAAGCCCTGGTTCATGTTTTCGGCCAGCTTGCGGGCGTAGGTGTCTAACAGATGGTCGATCTTCTCATGGTACATGGGGTCCACCCGGGATTTCTGCTTTTCCGCTATGGCGGCGGCCTTGTCCACCATTGCCCGGTATTCCGCCGTTGCGCTCCCTTCCTTGTAGTCGGAAAAGCTGTTCATTTCTTTTGCCCGGCGGGCGGCTCCTTCATTGATAGGGTAATAGTTGATGGTATGCACCTCCTTTATGCTTCGGGCCATGCTGGCCCGAAGTCTTACCGTTCTTCATGGGAAGGCCCCGCCTTGTCCTTTTTCGGAGCGGGTGGGGCTTCTTGAAACCGTTTGAGTGTAGCGAGAATGGAGTGGACAGGCTCGGCCTTTTCAGGATAGGCAAATATCCGGTGTTCCGGCGGAATGTCCTGCGGCCCGTGGTAATACTCCTTGAAGCCCTCCGGGACTGCCGACACATACCCACCGGGAGCGAATACGCCGCCCTCGTTGATACGCACATCCCGCCCGTATGCCTCATAATCGAAGTAGTTCTGAATGTGCTCCGGTATGTCGATAGTCCCAAGCTCGTCGGCGTAAAGACGGCCCAGCCCTTCATCATCGGAAATATCCGGGTAAAAGCGGTAAAGGTCAAGGTTCTGCGTCAGGTTTATCAAATCCTTCACGCTCCTTGTGTGGTTTCCCAAGACAAGAGCGGCTTCAAAGGTTTCCAGTCCGCCCTTATCCCGTACTTCCAGCAGGGCGTGGCCCAGCTCGTTCAGCTCGTCGATGTTCTCACATTCGTAGAGATAATCGTAGAGCCCCAGCACATCACTGTCAAAGCTGGTAAAGAACACTTCGCTGTACCGTTTCCCGTCTATCCCGATTTTGGCAAGGGCGGCCTGCAACTCCTGTGTCGTCATGGGGAAATGTACCGTTGTCCCTACCTCAATCCCCATTAAGGGGTATAGGGCTGTATTGGTTATATAGGCTTCAAACATGGGCTCATTCCTCCTTTCCGGCCCGGTCAGCCAGCACCTCATAAATCCCGGCCATAATGTAATCGGCGCAAGGGAGGGCAATCGCGTTTCCCAGTGCCTTGTAGCGTTGCAGAGGCCGGATCTCCACGCCGTCCGCCCCGTACTTTGTCCAGCCCTCTGGCAGCCCCATCAGCCGTTCGCTTTCCGTTTCCGTCAGAAAACGGATACAGCCGCCCTTCGGGTCGCCCTCATACCAGAAGGCAAAGGGCGTTACATCACTGGCTAAAAGAGTGGGAAAAGGGTCAGTTGGTAATCCGAAGCTGTTTCGGAAGGCCGTTTCTTCCTGCCTTTTTGCCGCTCCCCGCATACGGAAGCACTGAAAGGGGTGGATGACTGGTATCTGCCGCCCTGTTTCAAAAGAAGCTGTTCGATCTCCTTCGGCGGCGGCCCACCCGCCCTCTCCGCAAGGCGGAGGAAGTGGGAGCATTGGACGGGGCTTAAATAGTATGTCTGCGGCACGTCTGCCTCCAAAATCCGCCACGACGAAAATCCGCTGCCTTCGTGCCAGCCTTCGGGAGCCTGCCCAATACTGGGCGTCCATGAGCCGCCAGCACACATCAGGCGTTCCCCCTCGCACCATTCCGGCGTTTCCCCATCTTCCCGAAGGAGGCATTGGAACTTCGGTGTCCGAGAAGGCGGATAAGACGGCTCTAAAGTCCATCCGGTCATTTGTAGAAAACGCTCCCATGACGTTTTCCCAAACAGCGATAGCTGGATATAGGTTATCAGTAGCATCCCTCATTTCCTGTATGATACGAAACGCCTGATAGAACAGGCTTGATTTTGCCCCGGCAAGGCCGGAGCGGTTGCCGATCAGAGAAAGGTTCTGACAGGGGGAACCGAAGGTAATTACATGAACCGGCGGGATTTTCCCGCCGTCCACCTTCGTAATATCCCCCAAATGCACCATGTCGGGAAAGTGCCTTTTGGTTATGGAGATGGGCGCTTTTTCAATCTCGCTGGCCCATACCGGACGGATACCGCACCGGGAAGCAGCCAGAGGGAACACGCCGATCCCGTCGAAAAGGCTTCCCAGCTTAATGTCCGGCATGGCCCGGGGTGCCGTGTCCCTTCACGGCAAGCACCCCTTCCAGTGTGGTCGCCGCAATGCCCAGCCGCCCGGCAACCGCAATATCATTTTTTACATCCTCGTCCACAGCGCTGCCGCAGACAATCAGGGTGTGGGAGCGCCGCAGCATATCCCGGCGCATATCAATCCCAGCCTTGTGTTCCTCGGGAACGCTGTCATTCAAAAACAGCGGCAGATACAAGAGCGGGCAGATCGGGGAAAAGCCCGCCTCATAAGCAAGACGGCAGTAGTGGGCCGCCAGCTCCATATCAACATCCGGCTCGCCGCTCCATGCGGCGGTCAGGTATGCTAAAGGTCGTTTCATTGGTTGAGCCTCCATTTCTGTTTTGGTTTAGGGAAAAGCAAGAGTTCGCCCAACCCCTCCGCCCCTTCCCCCGGGAAGGGGAACGGCTCTGGAGAATTTATATCCCCGTCGCTTGACCGGGAAAAAGCATAACCGGGAGAAATCCGTCAAGGGTGCCTCTGGCACCGCCTGCGGCGGCGCTGCCCTTGACTGATTTTCCCGGCTATGCTACGGAATAACTGGCGACGGGGAATAATTTATATCTCCAGAGCTTCGGGGCGCGGGGCAGAGCCCCGCAATCCTCGGGCCATGCTGACCCGAAGTTTGGGCTTACTTTTCCTGTTCGGTTTTCTTCTCCGGCTTTTCATGTTCCTTCTGCTGACCCTTCCAGTCGTCCAGCAGCTTGATGATCTGGTCCTTCATTTCCCTCGGCGTAGTTTCCTTGCCGAAATACTTGCTCAGTTCCGCACCTGTCAAAATCACTTTGTCTACCTCCTTTTTGTCCTCCATCATAATGCCGTCGATCACATCCCCGTTGAGCAGCTTCTTTTCGTCCAGCTCACGCATACGCTTTGCCTGCGCCTGTGAAGGCGAGGACTGCTGGCTGTCAATGGCGACGGCGATATAGTTCTGGTTCTTCTTGCCGATATAGGAAAGCTCCACCGCCGTAGTAAAGCCCAGCTTTTTTTCATCCATCAGCTTCATCAGGTCGGGAACCAGCTCATTGAGCCGGATATACCGCTGCACCTGCTTGACCGCCATCTTATTGCGCTCGGCTACAATTTCGTTGGAGCGTTTTCCTGCGTCCTTCGGGTCAATCTGGCCCGAAGTGCGGGAGCCCTGGTGCTTGATGGCCTCAAGCTGCATTTTCAAGGCTTTGGCCCGCTCACTGGGGAGGATTTCTTCACGCTGGTTGAGATTGTCCTCGACCATCTGCGTGATGGCTTCATCGTCCGTCAGATTGCGAACAATACAGGGCATATCCGCATATCCGGCAAGCTCGCTGGCCTTCTGGCGGCGGTGGCCGGACACGATCTCATAGCCGCCATCCTCACGGGGACGGACGATAGCGGGCTGGGTCACGCCCTTGTCCTTGACGCTGGACACCATAGCCCGCATTTCTTCATCATCCCGAACCTCAAAGGGATGGTTCTTGAAGGCGTGAAGCTCGTTCAGCTTGATATAGACGATCTGTTCCTTGCCCCGGCGTGGTGCATCCTTCGGTTTTTCGGGTTCCTTCGGAGCGGGAGCGGCCTGTACCGTTGGCGCCGTTTTTTTCTCCGGTTCCTTTTTGACCGCATTTTCCGGTTTCTGTGCGGGAGCTTCGGGCTTCGGGGTTGCGGCCTTGTCCTTATCTGCTTTCGGGGGACGGCCCCGGCGCTTCGGCTGTTCCGGCTCTTTGGGTTTTTCCTCCGCTTTCTTCGGAGCCTCCGGCTGCTTTTCCGGTTTTTCCGTTTTTGCCGGGTCAGGCTTTTCCACGCCGGGAGCTGCCGCCCGTTCCTCGGCTTTCTTTTCCTTCATAATTTCAGCGAAGTTATAGACGGAAACCTGCGGGTTCTTTACCTCCGGTTCCGTCTTTTTTTCCGGCTCCGGGGAAACGGAAACCTTCTCCGGCTCTTTTGGGGGAGCGGGAGGCGTTTCCTTGCCCGGCCCGCTATCCGTTACCGGCTGTTCCGGCGTTTTTGTGGTTTTATCATCTGCCATAAGCATTTACCTCCTGTTTTTTGGCATGAAAAAAGGGGCTCAACTTTTCAGTCAAGCCCCCGTGGGAAGTTCCTCCTTTCTCCGCCATGATACAAAAATACCGCCCGTAGTCTCGTTTGGGCGGTACTTTGTGTAAGATTGGCAGTCCATTATTAAGTTTTTTATTATGTTCCCTTTGTACACCGTTGCAATCAAGATTTGAGTTACATTTTCTTTGCAAAGGATAGGCTGACAATAGACATGGTAGGAGAACAGTATTTATTGAAATCAAGAAAAAAGTCCGTATCTCCAAGTAAAATATCTGTTGGTGAGCGAAATGCAATCGCATTGTGCTATTTCTTTTCAGAAATTATGAGAGAACAAAAGGAGGAAGAAATATATAATAACCAATATTGTTTGATTATAGATGACCCAGTATCAAGTTTCGATATGGAAAACAGAGTAGGTATTCTGTCGTTTCTAAAGCATCAGTTAAATAAGTTTATTTCTGGTAATAAGAAGACGAAAGTAGTGTTGCTTACACATGATCTTCAGACAGCATATGATATAGAGAAGATATATGGTGAAATAACTGATTTGTGCGGAATTGGATCAAGGCAATCTGAAAGAAATAAGTATATTTTGACACAAGAATTAATTAATAATGACGTTAGAAAATTTGACAGTTCTAGGAGAAATGAATACACGCAACTAATGGTTAATATTTATAAGTATGTAAAAGGTGAAAATTCTGAATATGAATTAGTGATTGGAAATGCTATGCGCAGGGTAATGGAAGCGTATGGAACGTTTATGTATAAAAAGGGAATAGAGCAACTGTCAACAGCGCCGGAAATTAAGAGTAACTTGGAAGAACCGTTTGGGGATCATTTTGAAAACTTGATGTATAGGTTGGTTCTGCATGGTGGAAGTCATAACGAAGAACGAGTTAAAAGTATGGTGAGCGACGATTTCTTCGATTACATATCAGGTGAGGAAAAGATAAGGACTGCTAAAGAAATCCTTGTTTTCTTGTATTTATTGGATGAGCAACATGTGCTAGAACATCTAAAAAGAGATTTAAATGGAGATATTATTGATGATGTACGTGCTGATTTGGAAACATGGAAAAATGAAATACATTCATTAATTTCATTAGATAAGTGAAGTGTATGAATTGTATGAATAGAGTAATCTCATCAGTCTCTAGAAGATACAGAGACTGGTGAGATAAGATGTTAGTTAAATTTATTCATAGCGTCCACATAATCCTGCAATCCATTTTCTTTCAATGCAAGCTTGGCATATAGCAGAGGTGATTCCTCTGCCAGCCGGTATAGATATACAATATTAGTCGGGTCATCAAAGATGACATAGGAATTACATTCCCTGCAACGGATAACTAGAATGGAGTTCTCACCGGTATTGACGATAATGGAGTCTGTGACGGGGTCATACATACCAAATCGGAAATTAAGATTGTTGTTCATGACAGTCTTCCTCCCACAGATATTTCGCACCATTTAGAAGGTCGACAATAGCTGTAAGCATATTGATGTATTCGGTCTGTAATTCTTTAATGGCTTCCGAAGAAGGAAGAGTATCGGGAGTGCAGTCTGGTGCGGTAAATGCCTTTTGCATTTCAAGTAATTGCAGATACAACGCATTTACAGTTTGTACCAAAGGATATATAGTTTCTTTCTTACCAACAACACAAATGCGGTTGTAAATGCAGGAGCGGACGAAGTAATCTTTCTTCATCATTCCGCTGGCAAGAATGCGTGCTTCGATTTGTTTTCGTTCAGTGTCAGTAATTCTGAAACTGATGGTTGGATTTTTATGTTTGTTACTCATGGTAATGCTCCTTTCGTTTTGGCTGTGGCAGCAGGCGTAATAGATAACCTGACAGCCACAGGAATTTATTCATTGTGAGTAATAAAAAAGTAAATTATATCAAGCCGATGGAAAAGTTTAGGTGCAGATACTGCAACTAATTTGCTACTAAAAACTTTGAAAACGATGCGAAAAGAGCGATATTTTACGAAATAGAAGTGCCCTAAATGCAGGAAATATCAGCATATGTGAATAGCTGATAGAAAACTCGGGAAGAGTTTGAATAATGTACATGAGCCAAGAAATGCCGAATTTACGGCGTTTCTTGGCTCGTTTTTTGCCTGATGACAAT
>ENA-USUJ01001084-USUJ01001084.1-human-gut-metagenome-genome-assembly--contig:-NODE-1084-length-23955-cov-6.279462_pt1 | contig 23955 bp, 16 predicted proteins | sample MGYA00250061_ERZ773398 | MGnify/ENA primary metagenome ERZ773398 (study PRJEB29103, sample SAMN06111992) | human gut metagenome | biome: human gut; feature: ankylosing spondylitis patient; material... | reverse complement strand
TTGATGATCTTGTTCAGGGCAGTACCCATGTGGATATTGCCGTTTGCGTACGGAGGGCCGTCGTGCAGGATGAACTGCGGCTTGCCCTCGTTGTGCTTCATGAGCTGATTGTACAGGTCGTTGTCGTCCCAATCCTTCAGCATGACCGGCTCCTTCTTGGGCAGGCCGGCACGCATTTCAAACAGGGTCTTGGGCAGGTTCAGAGTACTATCGTACTGCGATTTGTTCTTAGCCAATGGTTTACACTCTCCTCTATATTTCCTTATGGGGTTGCCTTACTCGCTGAACTTGACACCCTGAAAAGCATCGTAGTCCGGCTCGTCCGGCTTAAAATCAGCAGGAGGCGCGGGCGGCGGGTCCAGCTTGAGCTGGCTCTCATCCTTTGCCCAGAAATCCTCGCTGCTGTCAGCTGCCTTGTCGTCGTCATTTTCAACAACGGCAGCAGGTTCTGCATCTTCCTGTGCGGGCTGTGCAGGCTCTGCTTCCGGCTCCTGCACGTCCGCTGCCTGCGGCTGGGCTGCAGCGGCAGGCTCACTTTCCTCTGCAGCAGGCTCTGCCTGTTCGGCATCCTGTGCAGTCGTTTCCTTCTGGAACTCCGGCAGACGGCTCAGAGACTCCACATGGCTGCGGTACAGGTTGAGCACGTCAGACTTGAAGCGGGTCACTTCCAGACGCACGCGGTCATACTCGCGCTCCTCTGCAAGGCGCTTCTCGTTTGCTTCGTTCTCGATCTCGTCTGCACGGTCGTTTGCCTTCTGCAGCAGTTCGTTGGCATCGCGGATGATATCATCACCGCGCAGATTTGCACGATGGATGATCTCTTCTGCTTTCTGGTTTGCTTCGCGGATGACATTTTCGCCCATGCGCTGTGCATTGATCAGCGCGCTCTTGAGCATTTCACCATCTGCCTCAAAGCTCTTCAGTTCATCGTGCAGCTTCTGGTTTTCAGCAGTCAGGTCCGCAATCTGCTTGCGAAGCTGTTCCGCCTGCGCATCGTCTTCCCGCAGCTGTTCTTCCACCTTATCCAGAAAACGGTCTACGTCCTCTGTGCGGTAGCCGCGGAGGTTTTTCTCAAATTGCACAGAACGGACATCCTGCGGAGTCAGCATAGTCATTTCCTCCCGTTGCTTTTAATATTGAAAAAATTCGATGATTGGCCGATCTTTTCTGCTTTTGCCGGGCAGTGCAGTCAGGTTGAAGCGGCCCTTGCCGCGCACCGTGAACACATCGCCCTCATATACCTGCGCATGAGGCTTATCCGCCGGCAGGTGGTTGATTTCCACCCTGCCCGCCTCGATCAGTTCCGAAGCCTGTCCTCGGCTGCAGTGCAGCATAGCTGCCAGCACAGCGTCCAGCCGCAGGGACGATACCGTTGCACTGTGCATCTCACGCTCCGCCTGCGGAAACTGCGGCACCTCGTCCAGCGTCAGCAGTTCCGTGGTCAGCTCCGTGTGTCCAGCCTGAAACAGTTCCCGGCAGATCAGCTGTGCTGCCGGTTCCAGCGCAAACACATAAGCTGTGCCCGGCTGATCCTCCGGCAGAACGATATCTCCCAGCGCCTCGCGCCGCAGCTCAAGGCCCATCAGACTGCCCAGGTAATCCTTGTGGGCGGGCAGCGCAGCTCCCGCCTGTGCACGGCATTGCAGCCGCACACAGCAGATGGGTGCTTCGCCGCAGCTGTACTCCGGCTCGATACAGAGCACCCTGCGCTCCGCATTCAGCCAGCCGCCCTCAAACCGGAAGCCCTCCTGCACACCGGCACGGCCCAGTGCCGCGCGGGCCAAGTCCTGCTCGCGGTCACTCAGGAAAGCCGAATACCGCGCAATGTCCCGGGAAAAGGCCGTGTGGGCCAAGTCCTCGATATGGCGCATGAGATAGCGTTCTTCATCGGTACGCGCAGGGATGAACCCGCGCGCCGCCTTGGGCTGCGGATCAATAGAACGCGCCATTGTTCTCCAGCTCGTCCAGCAGATCGCCCATGATATCCACGTTGTACGGAGTGATGATGAAGGTGCTGTTGGCCACGCGCTTGATCTGGCCATTGTTTGCATATGCAACACCGGACAGGAAGTCCACCAGACGGCGGGACACTTCCTTGTTGGTGGACTCCAGGTTGAGCACCACGGTGCGCTTGTTGTTCAGGTGGTCAGCAATGGTACTGGCATCCTCAAAACGCTCAGGCTTGACCAGAACGACCTTGAGTTGAGTGGTGGCATTGATGTTGACCACCTTGCCGTTCTTCTTGGCACCCTCAACAGGCTCTTCATTTTCGTCGTCAGCACCAAGGCCGATGCCATTGTTATTGTTTACCATCTGGGGGCCATCGTCAATGTACTGATCCTCGTAATCGTCTTCCTGGTCAAACAGACCTTTCTTAATGCTGTCAAGCAAAGACATACAATCTGCTCCTTTCATTCGGGCAGCATGGCGCTGCCTGGCGTTCTTTGCAAATAGATGCAAATAATAGCTTTATCTATTATCGGATTTTTTGCCTCAGATGTCAATAACTACAAAAGCTTTCCATCATACAAATTTTGTCCGGAAACGATTATTTCGTCATAAAGCCTCACCTTGCTGACCGAGCCCTCGGTCCCTTCGGGCAGAACAAGGATGTAATCGCCGTCCGTGATGAGGGGATGGTCTGCGTCCACCGGGTCGATCCGGCAGAAGCGGGCAATGTTGCCAAGTTTCACGTACACACCGGGAATGTAGTTTTCGCCCTGCGTTTGTGCCTCGGTGCCATCCTCTTTCAAATAGTGCACAGCCGCAGCAGGCACCCGCAGGCCGCTGCGCTCTCCTACCGAGATGCGTGCTGCAGCCCGGTTCAGGCAAAGCACATCGCCGTTGATGGAGTTGCAGGCAAGCACAAAGCGGGCAAGGCCGCTGTCCTGATCAATCTCCACCTCGGTGACGGTGGCCTTGAGGCTGTTCTCCACCTGACCCGGGAAGCTTATCTCCACCGCTGTGCTCAGCGGCTTGCCGTTCTGACCCAGCAGCTTTTCGCCCTGCTTTGCAGTGCACACGCCCACATAGCGCCATGTGAACCCTGCCACGATCTTACCGGCGCAGCCGTCCAGTGCCAGCACTGGGTCGGACTGCAGATAGCCCTGCAGCTCCTGTGCATTCAGTGCAAGGATATCATCGGCACTGGCATTGAGCCGTCCGCTGCTGGAAGAGCGCACAAAATAGCCGGTCTGCGGTGCAGTGATCTGCGCCGGGCTGCCCAGCTGCGCCTGCACGCTCTGGGACTGCTGGACCAGCGCAGTGATCTGATCGGTAAAGTTTGCAGCTTCGCCCGTTACCACCCAGAGCTTGTTCTGGGCCAGCAGGTAGGCATTGGCATCATCATCCACCGCTTCATAATCGCTGTCGTCCAGCGTATCCAGCAGGTCATACAGCGCAGAAGAACGTTCTTTTAAAAGGGTATCCAGCTGCAGCGCAGAAGTGTTCTGCGATTTCTGCAGCAGGTCGATCTGATCATTCAGCTGGTTCAGCTGCAGGCGCAGCGAAGCCTGCGAAGCGTTGCTGTACACCTCTGCCACTGCGGTGCCCGCTGAAACGCGCTCGCCGTCCGCCGCAAGATATCCAAGATTCCCGCTGCCTGCCACATAGCTTTCGTCGAACAGCAGAACTCCGTCGGCTTCCACCGTATCCGAAATGACCGCAGGCAGCGCAGTCTCATAAACATTCTGCGGGAACAGGATATGTGCGGCCTGATACACCACATAAATTGCTGCCAGCAGCAGAAACGCGATCAGCACGCCTGCCAGAGTGGTAAGCACATGCGGCGCATGGCGTTCCTTCTGGGTCTCATCCGGCATATCGATCATCCTTTCGCTAAAAATTCGCTCGTTTTGCGGATGGCAGTCTGCACTGCATCCGGTGCACCGGCATCCAGCCAGACCACACCGTCCATATGGCGGAACCAGGTCAGCTGGCGCTTGGCATAGTTGCGGGACGCCTGCTTGAGCTTTTCCGTGCAGGCTTCCAGTGGAGCCGTCTGCTCAAAATACGGAAAGAACTCCTTGTATCCGATGGCCTGCGCTGCCGTGCGGAAGCTTTCCCGGTTCTGCCAGACATGCTCCGCTTCCTTGATAAGGCCCGCTTCCAGCATTTTGTCCACACGCAGGTCAATGCGGCGGTAAAGTACCGCGCGCTCTGGGAAATCCAGACCGAGGATCAGGCTGCGGTAGGGCCGCTCCGGTGGGAGAGACTCTGCCTTCTGTTCGCTCAGCTTTTTGCCGGTGGCACGATAATGTTCGAGCGCGCGCAGCACCCGCACCTGATTGTTCGGGTGGATCGCCGCAGCAGCTTCCGGGTCGGCCTGCTTCAGTTCTTCGTACATGGCAGCACCGCCTTTTGCAGCCAGTTCCGCCGCCAGCTGCTCCCGCAGACCGGCAGGTGCTTTTTTCTCTGTAAAGCGCACCCCATACAGAAAGCTCTGAACATACAGCCCTGTGCCGCCCACAAGGATGGGCAGCTTCTTCCGGGCAGAGATCTCTTCTTCCAGCTTTCCGGCCATGGCGGTAAAGTCTGCCACGCTGAAAGCCTTGTCCGGCGTAAGGATATCCACGCCGTGATGCGGGATACCGCAGGTCTCCTCCGGTGTCACCTTTGCCGTGCCTATGTCCAGACCTTTATAGATCTGCATGGAATCACAGCTGATGACCTCGCCGGAAAAATGTTTTGCAAGTTCTACGCCCAGCGCTGTCTTTCCGGTTGCGGTAGGGCCGACGACGGCCACCACGGGATGTTTATACGATGCGTCCAAACTGCTTTTCCAGCTCCTTCCGGGTCAATTTGAGTACGCAGGGGCGGCCATGCGGGCAGAACGGCGGCACCTCGCCGGAAAGGATCTTTTCGGCCAGCGCCAGCAGTTCCTGCGGCGAGGACTTGTCCCCCGCCTTGATGGCTGCACGGCAGGAGATGGAATGCAGCACCCACTCGGTGTGCTCGTTCAGCGCATCATGGCCGCCCTTGAGCAGCTTATTTGCGATCTCCACCAGCAGGCTTTCGGCATTCTGCGGCTCCACATCTGCGGGCACCGCGCGCAGCACCACGGTATTGCCGCCAAAGTCCGCGATCTCAAGGCCCGCATTTTCCAGCAGAGGGATGTTATCCAGCAGGGCCTGCTTTTCCTCCGCAGCAAGGTTGATGGCAGCAGGCTCCAGCAGCATCTGGCTGGGCACATTGCCATAGTTCGCGGCCAGTTTTTCGTACAGCTGGCGCTCGTGGGCAGCGTGTTTATCGATCAGGCACAGCTCGTCGCCGCGTTCTGCAAGGATATATGTTCTGAACACCTCGCCCACATAGCGCAGCGGCTCCGGCTGATCCGCCGTCGGATCAAAGTTCATCTGCTCCGGCTCGGCCAGTACAGTTTTCTGTTCTGCCGCTTCCGGCGCATCCGGTTCTGTTTCTGCACAGGGTGCACTCTCAGGTTCTTCCTTCGGTGCTTCCTGCGCAGGGTTCCACGCTGCCATATGGTCCTGAGGCGAATGCAGTTTTGTCTCACCAAATTCCGGTTCCACATCCAGCTGCGTTTCACTTGCCGCCGCACGGAACGGCTCTGGTGCCTTTGTCGTTTCCAGCTTCGGGCTGTGAAGGGTCACGAACGGATCCAGCATATCCTCGTTCTGAGCACTGCCTTTCCAGCGCGGCACACTGGGTGCTGTCGGTATTTGCATTGCAGCAGACGGGGCAGGCTGCTGCGGTGCTGCGGCGGGTTTTGCCGGTTCCCAGTGCTGCTGTGGCAGAACGCCCGGGTCCGCTTGTCCCCGAATGATCGCAGAAAGCCCTGTAAAGTTATTATTCTTTACATCATTTTTAATTATATCAGCGTCTTTTTTTGAATTCTCAGCTTTTTCTTCTTCTTTGTCTGCTTCAAAGGTAAAAAGCCGTTCACCGGTGCCGGGCTGAGCCAATGCCAGCTTGACAGCATGATACACCACATCAAAAACATCATTTTCGCGGGCAAAGCGGGCTTCGATCTTGGCCGGATGCACATTGACATCCACAAGGTCGGCCGGCATTTCCAGCAGCAGAATGCCGCCCGGGAACTTGCCCTGCATCATGGTACCCTTGAACGCCATCTCCATACCGGCCATCATGGTGCGGTTGCGCACATAGCGGCCATTGATGTAAAAATGCTGCATGCTTCGGCTGGCGCGGCAGCTTTTGGGCGGGGTGACCAGACCGGTGATGCGGTACACGCCCTCCTGATTTTTCAGCTCAATGAGGTCCCGGCTGAACTCCCGGCCCAGCACCGCATAGGCTGCACCGCGCAGCTGGCCGTCGCCGGGCGTGACATACTGCAGCTTGCCCTCACGGATGAACTTGACGCTGACTTCCGGGTGGCTGAGCGCTACATGGGTAACTGTATCCGACACAAAGGTGCCCTCGGAGGAGTCCTTTTTGAGGAACTTCATGCGGGCAGGCGTGTTGTAAAACAGATCCTTTACCCGGATGGTGGTGCCCACAGCTCTGGCACCCGGCTCACGAGAGACCTCTTCCCCGCCCTCAATGCGGTAGACCGTGGCAAACTCGTCCACCTCGGTTCGGGTGGTCAGCTCTACACGGGCCACGCTGGCAATGGATGCCAGTGCTTCACCGCGGAAGCCAAGCGTATGGATGTTGGTCAGATCGTCCGGTGTTTCAATTTTGCTGGTGGCGTGGCGGATAAACGCCGTGGAGATATATTCTGCCTCGATGCCGGTGCCGTTATCGCTGATCTCGATCAGCTTGACGCCGCCGGATTCAATGCTGACGGTCACCTGCGTGGCACCGGCATCAATGGAGTTTTCCAGCAGCTCCTTAACAACGGATGCCGGACGTTCGACCACCTCACCGGCTGCGATCAGCTCGGCTGTGTGCTTATCCAGAACATGGATCACTGCCATGGTGTTTTCCCTCCTTGTATGGTCTGGGTCAGGTAGAGCAGTTTCATCTGTTCAGGCTGCCCTTCAGGGTCTTTTTCAGCTCGTAGAGGAAGTTCAAAGCCTCAATGGGAGTGAGTGTTTCCACATCCAGAGCTTCCAGCTTGTCCATCATCTCGCTGGGCACAGCCGGAGAGTTATACTCCTGCAGGGCATCAAAATCCATCTGCTCTACTTTATTTTTAGGTGCAGTTGCTTCCAGCGCGCGCAGCACCTCATGGGCGCGGCGGGTCACACTGCCGGGCAGGCCTGCCAGCTTTGCCACCTCGATGCCGTAGCTGTCATCCGCCGGGCCGCGCACGATGCGGCGCAGGAAGGTGATGTCCTCGCCGCGTTTTTTTACTGCAATATTGTAGTTTTTTACGCCGTCCACGCCGCCTTCCAGCTCGGTCAGCTCGTGGTAGTGGGTGGCAAACAGAGTCTTGCAGCCAAGGCCCTTGGCGGGGTCTGCAATGTGCTCCACTACGGCGCGGGCAATGCTCATACCGTCAAAGGTGGAAGTGCCGCGGCCGATCTCGTCCAGCACCACAAGGCTTTTGGCGGTGGCATTTTTCAGGATCTCCGCTACCTCGGTCATCTCCACCATAAAGGTGGACTGACCGGCAGACAGGTCGTCCGACGCACCGATGCGAGTGAAAATGGCATCCACCACACCCACATGGCAGCTGGAAGCCGGTACAAAGGAGCCGATCTGCGCCATCAGCGCGATCAGTGCATTCTGGCGCATGTACGTGGATTTACCTGCCATGTTGGGGCCGGTGATGATCAGGCAGCGGTCTGCGCCACAGTTCAGGGTGGTATCATTGGGTACAAACAGGCTGCCTTTCAGCATCTGCTCCACCACAGGGTGACGGCCCTCGGTGATGGTCAGCTCGTCACTGTCGTCCACGATGGGACGGCAGTAGTTGTTTTCCGCTGCCACCTGCGCCAGCGCCGTGAGCACATCCAGCTGGGCCACCGCATTTGCCGTGCGCTGGATGCGGTCCAGCTGAGCGCTGATGCTTTGCAGCAGTTCGCTGAACAGGCGGTGCTCCAGCGTGATGAGCCGTTCGTGGGCACCTAAGATCTTGCTTTCCAGCTCTTTCAGTTCCTGCGTGATGTAGCGTTCGCCGGAAGTCAGGGTCTGCTTGCGGATGTAGGTCTCCGGCACCATGTTCTTATAGGAGTTGCTTACCTCGATGAAGTAGCCAAACACATGGTTATAGCCGATCTTCAGCTTGGGGATGCCGGTCTCCTGCCGCAGGCGGGCTTCCAGCTGCGCCAGAACGCCCTTGGTATTGTCGCGGATGGAACGCAGCTCGTCCACCTCGGCATGGTAGCCTTTGGCAATGACACCGCCATCCTTGAGGGTAGAGGGCGCTTCCGGGTCCACCGCCGCATAAATACGGGCCTTGATGTCCTCCAATGGATCGATCTGTACTGCCAGTTCTGCAAGCTCCGGGCAGCCGCAGGCCTCAGCCTGCCTGCGCAGGCCGGGAAGCCGGTCGCAGGTCTGGGCCAGCGTATAGATCTCCTTGGGTGTGGCAGAGCCGTAAACCGTGCGGGTCATCAGGCGTTCCATATCCGCAATGTAACCCAGCTCTTCGGTCAGGTCGCCGCGGGCCATGGTCTGCTTGACAAGGCTCTCCACAGCGTTCAGGCGGTGGTTGATGAGTGCACTGGAAATAAGCGGCTGCTCGATCCAGCTGCGCAGCATACGCTTGCCCATGGATGTACTGGTCTTATCCAGCACCCAGAGCAGCGTGCCCCGCTTTTCGCGGCCGCGCAGCGTCTCGGTCAGCTCCAGATTGGCGCGGGTCACGGGCGAAAGGCGCATGAACTGGGCCTTATTATAGGTTATGACCGTTTTCAGACGTTCCACGCCCTTGATCTGGGTATCGTGCAGATATTCCAGCAGTGCCGCCATGGCAAAGCGCACAAGGCCGTCCGCTGCAATGCCGGTGGTCTGCGCCCAGTCGCGGCCAAACTGGTTTTCCAGCGATGCCGCCACAAGGCCCGGTGCATAGCGTTCCTCTTCGATCAGCTCCACCGAACAAGTCATATTCTTTTTGATGTACGTCGTCACCTCGCGGCAGTCCAGCAGACCCGGATTCATCAGCACTTCGCTGGGATGGTAGCGGCACAGCTCCGTAATGACCGCCGGGGCGACCTTGTCTGCATTCAGCTCTGTGATATGGGCCGTACCGGTAGAGACATCCGCAAAGCACAAACCTGCTTTCTTTCCTTTGAGGAAGATACTGGCAATGTAGTTATTGCGGTCATCCTGCAGCATACTGCTCTCAATGACCGTGCCGGGCGTGACCACACGGATGATGTCTCGCTTGACAAGGCCCTTGGCCTTGGCCGGGTCTTCCACCTGCTCACAGATGGCTACTTTGTAGCCCTTGGCGATCAGCCGCGCCACATAGCCCTCGTAGCTGTGGAAGGGCACACCGCACATGGGTGCTCGCTCTTCCATGCCGCACTGCTTGCCGGTCAGGGTCAGGTCCAGTTCCTTGGATGCCGTCAGGGCATCGTCAAAGAACATCTCATAAAAATCGCCGATGCGGTAAAACAGAATTTCGTCCTTATGTTGTTTTTTGATCTCAAGATATTGCTGCATCATGGGCGACAGCTCTGCCATGGTTTACCCTCTCTCCCGTTCTATGGTTCTGTGCACAAGTTTGCGGCTTGTAACCGCTTTTGCAAACAAAACGCGGTCTGTTTTGCACAGCCGCGTTTTGTTTTTGCCGGTTTTAGTGGCAGCCGCCGCAGGTGGAGCAGCTGCCGGTGCAGGAAGCAGAAGGCTCCTGTACCGTCATGGGGTCGCCGCCATTCATGGCAGTGTTGATGATGGCATCGATATAGTTCACGAGGTTCTCGCAGTCACGCTTGGCCTCGTTGTAAGCCACCATGCCTTCGTTGCCCATGATCTGGCCGTACAGGCTGTTCACCTTTTCGTTCAGTTCGGCGATGCGGGCATCGTTGCGCTCACTCTTGCCGATCTCGTTGTTCAGATCCATGCGGGCGAGGTTGAACTCGCCGATCAGGTTCTGCAGCTCTTCGTCCTTATCGTTTGCCTTGCGGGTCTGATCCAGAACGAGGTAGCGGCTATCGGTCTGCAGCGCAACGGCTGCGCGCTTGAAAAGATCAATGCAATCCATTTGAATGGTCTCCTTCTTATTTATACGTTCAGGGGCACTGCCCCGGAATCACTCAGGCAAGCTCACCCAGCAGCACAGTCGCCCGTGCGCCCGTGAGATGTACGTTGGCATAGCTGCCCATCAGGGAAGCGTCTGCCGTGAACTCCACCGTCAGGTTGTTGTCCAGACGGCCGGAGAGGGTGCCCTCATTGCGGCCAAAGCCCTCTACCAGTACCTTCACAGTCTGACCAACCTGCGCCTTGACCAGCGCCATGGCGATCTCGTCCTGCAGCTTGAGCAGGCGGGTCATGCGGTCGGTCTTTTCCTTGCGGGGGGTGGGATCGGGCATTTCGGCAGCCTTGGTGCCGGTGCGCTTGGAATAGATAAAGGTGAACAGCTGCATATAGCCCACCTTCTGCACCAGTTCCAGCGTCTTGACAAAATCCTCCTCGGTCTCGCCGGGGAAGCCAACGATGATGTCGCTGGAAAAGGTGATGCCGGGCACCGTTTTGCGGGCGTATTCAATGAGTTCAAGATACTGTTCCACGGTGTAGTGGCGGTTCATCTTCTTCAGCAGTTCATCGGAGCCGCACTGCACCGGCAGGTGCAGGTGCTTGCACAGCTTCGGCTGGGCGGCAATGGTGTCGATCAGCTTGTGGCTGGCATCCTTGGGGTGGCTGGTCATAAAGCGGATGTGGTAATCGCCAGGCACCGTGCACAGCAGGTTGAGCAGATCAGAAAAGTCCACCTTTTCTTCCAGACCCTTGCCGTAGCTGTTGACGTTCTGTCCCAGCAATGTGATCTCCTTATAGCCTGCCTCCACAAGACCGCGGAATTCAGCAAGGATATCACCGGGCTTGCGGCTCTTTTCGCGGCCGCGCACATAAGGCACGATGCAGTAGGTACAGAAGTTGTCGCAGCCGTACATGATGGGCAGCCATGCGCGGAACTCGCTCTCACGCCGGATGGGGATATTCTCCACGATGACCGGGCGCTGGGCGGGCTCCATCAGCACACGCTTATGCTTCTGCAGCTTCTGGGCAATGAGCTGCGGCAGGGTGTCGATGCCGTCCACGCCAAACACAAGGTCAACATAGGGGTAACTCTTACGCAGCTTTTCTACCACATGCTTCTGGTTCGCCATGCAGCCGCACAGGCCGATGATGAGGTCATGCTTTTTTTCCTTGAGTCCCTTCAGGGCACCTACGTTGCCGAACACACGCTGCTCGGCATGCTCACGCACGGCGCAGGTGTTGAAGAGGATCAGGTCTGCATCCTCGGGCTTATCGCACAGGCCATAGCCGATGTCCATCAGCACGCCCTTGATCCGCTCGCCGTCGTTCACGTTCTGCTGACAGCCATAGCTGTGCACAAAGGCCAGCGGCGGCGTATCATAGGCCTGCTTTACCAGCTCAGCGGCAATGTTATTATGTTCAAAACTAATGTATTCCAATCAAACCATCCTTCTCCGCCGGGCCGAAGCGCCCTGTGCGGCGAAAATCTACTTGCACTTTCTGAAAAGAGCCTTCTCTATAGTATACCCTGTTTATACGCTCCGGGCAAGAGGTTCCGTGCAAATTTTATGGTTCAGTGGGCGTTTTCCTGCGCCTGCTTCTCGCAGCAGGCCTCGCATACGCCGATCAGCACAACAGCGCAGTCCTGCACATGGCCCTTCTGGTTTTTCACCAGTTTCATCACCTGCTTTTCGTCCACCTCGGCATCGGTCACGCTGCCGCACACGGTGCAGTACAGATGGCTGTGCCAGGGCAGCGTGTGGTCAAAGCGGTCAGCCTTGCCTGGAATGGACACCCGGCGCACCCGGCCCGCATCCACCAGACTATTCAGGTTACGGTATACGGTGCCAAGGCTCAGCCCCGGGCACTCCTTCACGGCTTCATCGTAAATTTCCTCGGCAGTGGGATGATCGCACAGGTTCTGCACCGTCTGCATGACCAGCTCACGCTGTTTGGAATATCGCATATCGTTCTCCTTTTTCTTTGTTTTTTGGTTTTGGGTGTAAGGCGTGGCTCAGACGTTCTCTTCGCCCTTGATCTTTGCCCAGTAGGCACGGGCCGCCTGTTCATTTTTGTTATCGCCAAAGGTGTAATATTTCACGTCCTTGATGGCATCTGGCAGGTATTGCTGTTCCACCCAGTGATGGTCGTAGTCATGGGCGTATTTGTAGTTCTGGCCCTTCACCAGAGCATCCTCACCATCACAGTGTTTGTTCTGCAGCTGCCGCGGGATGGGCCCGGTGCGGCCCGCCTGCACATCCGCAATGGCCGCGTTGATGGCATCGTGGGCACTGTTGGACTTGGGACTGGTGGCCACCAGAATGACGGCATCTGCCAGCGGGAGCCGTGCTTCCGGCAGGCCCACCATGTTGGCGGCATCAATTGCCGCCTTCACAATGGGGATGATCTGTGGATAGGCAAGGCCCACATCCTCGCAGGCACATACCATCAGGCGACGGCAGGCCGAGGGCAGATCTCCTGCTTCCAGCAGACGGGCCAGATAATGCAGCGCCGCATCCGGGTCGGAGCCGCGCATGGACTTCTGGTAGGCTGACACGATGTCGTAGTGGTCATCGCCCTCCCGGTCATACCGCATGGCAGTGCGGCGGGTGACCTGCTGGATCATTTCCAGCGTAATGTGCTTTTCCCCATCCTCAATGGGAGCTGCCGTCACCGCAAAATCAAGACAGCCCAGCGCCTTGCGCAGGTCGCCGCCTGCGCTCTCGGCAAGGTAGGCACAGGCATCCTCGTCCATGCAGACCTTTGTGCTCTCCCCTTCCGAAAGCTTTTTCAGTGCATTGTGCACCCCACGCTCCACATCCGCCGCCGAAAGCGATTTGAACTCAAACACCGTGCAGCGGGACAGCAGCGCATTATAAATGTAGAAGTACGGATTTTCGGTGGTGGATGCAATGAGCGTGACCGAGCCGTCTTCAATGCATTCCAGCAGGCTCTGCTGTTGTTTTTTGTTCAGGTACTGGATCTCGTCCAGATACAGCAGGATGCCTCCCGCACCTGCCAGCGTGCCGATATCCTTGAGCACCGCCTTGATGTCCCCGGTGCCGCAGGAAGTGCCATTGAGCTTATGCAGCGTCATACCGCTGTTTTCTGCAATGATGCGGGCCACGGTGGTCTTGCCCGTGCCGGATGGGCCATAGAAGATCATATTGGGGATACGCCCGCTCTCGATGGTACGGCGGAACACCCTGCCCGGTGCCAGCAGATGCTGCTGACCGCAGACATCTGCCAGTGTTTTGGGCCGCAGACGCTGTGCCAGTGGTTCGTTCATCGTGTTTTCCTCCTCCCGTACCGAGGCGCGATTCCCCCAGCATTTTTTTATAGTATATCGCATTTTGGCAGTAAGAGCAAGGTTTTATCTGAAAATCATTCTCAGATAATTTTTGCCCGCAGTTTACAAAAAACGCAAAACATGGTATTATCGTATCAGCTTTTGTTGATGGGAGTGGATGAAATGCCTGTTCGCAAAAAAGCACCAGAAGACCTTACTGCAAAAAAGGCGCTGGCGCTGGAAGTGATCGACCGGTTAAAAAAAGAATACCCAGATGCCGGCTGTACATTGGATTATGACCACGCCTGGCAGCTTCTGGTCAGCGTGCGTCTGGCAGCCCAGTGCACCGATGCCCGCGTGAACATTGTGGTGGAAGACCTGTTTGCCAAATATCCCAATGTTGCTGCGCTGGCTGCTGCGGAACCCGAAGACATTGAAGCCATCGTCAAGCCCTGCGGGTTGGGACACTCCAAAGCGCGGGATATCTCCGCCTGTATGCGGGTGCTGCGCGATAAATACGGTTGTCAGGTGCCCACCACCTTTGAAGAGCTGCTCGCCCTGCCCGGCGTAGGCCGCAAGAGCGCAAACCTTATCATGGGCGATGTGTTTGGCAAGCCTGCTATCGTAACAGACACCCACTGCATCCGGCTGTGCAACAAGATCGGCCTTGTGGACGGCATCAAGGAACCGCAGAAGGTGGAAATGGCCCTGTGGAAGATCGTTCCTCCGGAAGAAGGCAGCGACCTGTGCCACCGCTTTGTGATGCATGGTCGGGCAGTGTGCAATGCGCGCAAACCAGAATGCGAAAAATGTTGTTTGAAGGATATTTGCCGCTTTGCCCGGGAAACCGCCGGGCAGAGCGCAGAGCTTTAAAATTCAGGAGGTAGAGTATTATGTTTGGTTTTATTTTCAGTCTACTGATCGGCGCTCTGGCTGGTTACATCGCTGGCCGCATTATGGGCAGCGAAACTTCCACCGTGCGCAATATCGTGCTGGGCATTCTGGGCGGTTTTGTAGGCAGTATCGTGTTCGGCCTGATCGGTCTGAGCGCTACCGGCATCGTGGGTGAGATCCTCGTTTCCGTTGTGGGTGCCTGCATCTGCATCTGGATCGGCCGTAAGCTGTTCAACTGATTATTCTTGTGTGCAAGGCTGCTCTTCGAGTTTTTCTCGGAGGGCAGTTATATTTTTGCATCACAGACGATTTGCACCTGTTCTGCCGCAAAATCAAATCTTGACAGCGCACAGGAAGTATGATAGAATATTTCTCGTTGCAGAACATGCAAGAAAATTTTATCTGCTACTGTGGCTCAGCTGGTAGAGCAGCTCACTCGTAATGAGCAGGTCGCCTGTTCGAATCAGGTCAGTAGCTCCAGAAATCCTACGAATTTACGTTTAAAATCGTAATTCCGTAGGATTTTTTTATTTAGTCTCGCAAGTTTTCGCAAAACCGCAGCATAAACCGCAACATCGCCCACAAAACAAGGCAAAATAAAACGCCCCGCAACACCATTTCATAGGGCGTTATGCGCATTTTTATGCTTTCTTTTGGACAGGCTCCTTGAGTTCACAATGCAGGTTTGTCAATGATGTGTTTCTGTGATGTTTGGTGTAGCAATTTAACTGTACCACAGAACGACTCATTCGTCTTTTTCACTTTGTAACACATCTATTGTAATCCCCTACAGTTTTTATGGATCAATCTATGAAATTTTATTGATAATCCTTCATGGGAGTGGTAAAATATTTTTATATCTCTGTCATTCTGTGCCCCTTCGCGGTAGAGGGAGAGCGCAAAACAGAAAAGACGCAAAAATTGCGGCATCCTTTCCGTGGGTGGGTTTTACAGCGCACACTCTTGCGGGCGGTGATGTATGATCAGTAAGCCAAAGCAGCCAACCGCAAGACGATGGCTGCCCAAGAAGTGTGAGGAGAAGGATCGGATGAAAACAAAAACATTGCGCCGCCTATTTTCCATGCTTGCGGCACTGGTGATGGGGCTATCCCTGCTCACCGGATGCAGCGGAAAAGATGCGGAACGAACACAGAAGCTGGAAGACGCTCAGACCATTCAGGTGTATCTGTGGAGCACCAGCCTGTACGAAAACTATGCGCCCTATGTTCAGGCACAGCTGCCGGACGTGAACATTGAATTCATCGTAGGCAACAACGATCTGGATTTTTACAAGTTTTTGCAGCAGAACGGCGGTCTGCCGGATATCATCACCTGCTGCCGCTTCTCGCTGCACGATGCGGCACCGTTGAAGGACAGCCTGATGAACCTTGCCATGACCAATGAGGCGGGCGCTGTGTACAACACCTACCTCAACAGCTTCAAAAACGAGGATGGCAGTGTGAACTGGCTGCCGGTGTGCGCGGATGCCCACGGCTTTGTGGTCAACCGCAGCCTTTTTGAGCAGTACGATATTCCCCTGCCCACCGATTACGCAAGCTTTGCAGCGGCCTGTCAGGCTTTTGAAAAGATCGGCATCCGCGGCTTTACCGCCGATTACGCCTACGACTACACCTGCATGGAAACGCTGCAGGGGCTTTCCGCTGCCGAGCTTACCACCACCGCGGGGCGCAAGTGGCGTACTGCCTACAGCGACCCCGCCAACACCGCACGGGTCGGTCTGGACGACACCGTGTGGCCGGGGGCATTTGAGCGGATGGAGCAGTTCATTCAGGATACCCACCTTACGGCAGACGATCTTGCGTTGAATTACGACGATGTGACCGGGATGTTCCGGAACGGAGAAGTTGCCATGTACTTTGGCAGCTCTGCCGGCGTGAAGATGTTTCAGGATGAGGGCATCGACACCACCTTTTTGCCCTTCTTCAGCCAGAACGGCGAACAGTGGATCATGACCACCCCCTATTTCCAAGTTGCCCTGAACCGGGATCTGGAGCAGGACACTGCGCGCCGCGAAAAAGCCATGAAGGTGCTGAACGTCATGCTCTCCGAACAGGCGCAGAACCGCATCGTCTCGGAGGGGCAGGACGTACTGAGCTACAGCCAGAACGTCCCCCTGCGCCTGACCGAGTATCTGAAAGACGTGCGCAGCGTAGTGGAAGAAAACCACATGTATATCCGCATCGCCTCCAACGATTTCTTTGCCGTTTCCAAGGATGTGGTCTCCAAAATGATTGCAGGCGAGCTTACCGCTGCGCAGGCGTATCAGGCCTTCAATGCCAAGCTCCTTGCCGAAGAGGAGCCTGCCGACAACGAGACCGTGCTAACCTCCGGGAAGGCCTATTCCAACGTATTCCACGCAAACGGCGGCAGCGCTGCCTTCTCCGTGATGGCAAACACGCTGCGCGGCGTGTATGGCACCGATGTGCTGCTTGCCACCGCAAACAGCTTTACCGGCAGTGTGCTGCAGGCGGATTATAACCAGAAAATGGCGGCTTCCATGATCATGCCGAACGGTCTGATGTCCCGCCAGCGCACCATGACCGGTGCGGAGCTGAAAGAGACCGTCCGCGCCTTTGTGGAAGGCTGCGAGGGCGGGTTTGTGCCCTTCAACCGCGGCTCTCTGCCGGTGGTCAGCGGCATTGCCGTGGAGGTAAAAGAGGCAAACGGCAGCTATACCCTGACCGGCATCACCCGGAACGGTCAGCCGCTGGGGGATGGCGACACCGTTACCGTGACCTGCCTTGCAACGGAAAAGCAGATGGCAGCGCTGCCTGCGAGCGAAAGCGGCACGTCTGCGGGCGAAGATGCGTGGGTAAAATCCACATGGACAGATTACGTTTCCGGCGGCAAGGCAGTGCTTGCAGAGCCTGAAAACTACATGACACTGAGGTGAGCGGGATGGCAGACGAAAAGCACGAATCCAAACGCAGCTGCTATTCCCGGCACAAGTGGCTGCTTGCCGCCGCTGCCATCCTTCTTTTGGTCTTTCTGGCAGCCGGTTTCAGCGTCCGGTACATCTCGTTTGTGTCGCAGACCATCTATCAGGAAAGCACCTCGCATCTGGAAGAGGTACTGTATAAATCCAATAGTATGCTGAAAGAGATGGTGCGCAAAAACCTGACCTATCTGCATCTGTACAACGGCTTTCTGAAAAGCACCTCGAATGAGGATGAAATTCAGGCATATATCGAGGAAGCACAGCAGGCAACCGGATTTGTTGACTTCTACTTTCTTTCCTATGACGGCAACTACACGACCGTGACCGGGGAAACCGGCTACCTTGGCCTGCAGACCAATCTGGACGAAAAGCTCTCCGATGGCGAGGATATCGTCGTGAATACGGCGCTGCCCGGCAAAGCCCCGATGCTTGCGTTCATCTGCCCCGAAACGCAGGGCAGCTACCGGGGCTTTGCCTACGATGCTGTTGCCATCACCTATTATAATGATGCTGTGCTGCGATTGCTGGACAACTCTGCTTTTCAGGGCAATGCCAGCAACTATGTGATCTACCCGGATGGGCGGGTGGTCATCGACAATTCCGTAAACCGCAAGGAAATCATTTACAACTTCATTGCGATGCTGCGCGACCATTCCGACCTTTCTGAGGAACAGATCCTTGCCCTTTCGGATGATTTTGCGCAGGGCCGCAGCGGAAACCTGAGGGTCAAACTGGGCGACATCAGTTATTATCTGGTCTACGAGAATACCGCGGTCCAGAACTGGACGATGGTGGGGCTTGTACCGGTCAGCATCGTCAATGCCAGTCTGGATAAGCTGTGGTTCCACACGGTGCAGATCGTGGCGAGCATCGCCTTTGGCCTTGCTGTGCTGATCATCCTGCTGATCCTGCGCAGAAGCCATACGACCCTGCGCCGGAAGGACACTGAGATCCTGTACCGGGACGAGCTGTTCCAAAAGCTTTCGCTGAACGTGGACGACGTTTTCCTGATGCTGGACGCAAAAACCTCCAAGGTGGATTATGTCAGCCCCAACGTCGAACGGCTGCTTGGCATCCCGTGGAAAGAAGTGCGGCAGGATGTCCATGTTCTGGCGAACCTGCACCCGAAAGACGACCCGGACCGTGACAAGAACTTTCTGGAGAGACTTCACCGCGGGGAACAGCGCGAGTGGGATGCGGCGTATATGCATCAGGAGACAAAAGAGCTGCGCTGGTTCCACATCGTTGCCATGGGCAGCGATGTAGTAGGCAGGACAAAGTATATCCTTGTCATGTCCGACCGCACCGCCGACAAACAGATAAACCAGGCGCTTTCGGATGCCGTTGCAGCTGCCGAAACGGCCAACCGCGCCAAGAGCACCTTCCTTTCCAATATGTCCCACGACATCCGCACCCCCATGAACGCCATCATCGGCTTTACCACGCTGGCACTCAGCAACATTGACGATAAAGACCGGGTGAAGGATTATCTTGCCAAGACCCTCGCTTCCAGCAATCATCTACTTTCCCTCATCAACGATGTGCTGGATATGAGCCGTATCGAAAGCGGAAAGATCCATCTGGAAGAAGTGGAAGTCAACCTTTCGGATGTGCTGCACGACCTGAAAACCATCGTCAGCGGGCAGATCTACGCAAAGCAGCTGGAGCTTTATATGGATGCCATGGATGTGACCGATGAGGATGTCTACTGTGATAAGACCCGGCTGAATCAGGTGCTGCTGAACCTGCTGTCCAACGCCATCAAGTTCACCCCGGCGGGCGGCACGGTCTCGGTGCGGGTGCGGCAGCTTGCCGGAGCGGTGCGCGGCTGCGGGCAGTACGAGTTCCGCGTCAAGGACAACGGCATCGGCATGAGCCAGGAGTTCGCCAAAAAGATCTTTGAGCCGTTTGAGCGGGAGCGCACCTCCACGGTAAGCCGGATCCAGGGCACCGGCCTTGGCATGGCTATTACCAAAAACATCGTGGATATGATGGGCGGCACCATCGAGGTGCAGACGGCGCAGGGCAAGGGCAGCGAGTTTATCATTCGCGTGCCGATGCGTGCGCAAGCAGAGCGCCGTCCGGTGGAAAAGATCACCGAACTGGAAGGCCTGAAGTCACTGGTGGTGGATGACGATTTCAACACCTGCGACAGCGTGACAAAGATGCTGGTCAAGGTGGGCATGCGTGCCGAGTGGACCCTTTCCGGCAAGGAAGCGGTGCTGCGTGCACGGCAGTCCATCGAGATGAGCGACGCTTACCATGCTTATATCATCGACTGGCGCTTGCCGGATATGAACGGCATCGAGGTCACCCGCCAGATCCGCAGCCTGAACGATGATACGCCCATCATTATCCTGACCGCCTACGACTGGTCCGACATTGAGGTGGAGGCAAAGGCTGCCGGTGTGACCGCCTTCTGCTCCAAGCCCATGTTCATATCCGACCTGCGCGAGACCCTGATGAACGCCATCGGACAGACACAGACGGATGCGGCGCAGGAGCTGCTGCCGGAAAAGAACACCAACTTCAAGGGCAGGCACATCCTGCTGGTAGAGGACAACGAGCTGAACCGTGAGATCGCGCAGGAGATCCTGTGCGAGTACGGCTTCCGGGTCGATACGGCGGAAAACGGTGCCGTGGCGGTGGAAAAGGTAAGCACTGCCGCACCGGGCAGCTATGATCTGGTGCTGATGGATGTGCAGATGCCGGTGATGGACGGCTATACCGCCACCCGGCAGATCCGCGCACTGGGCGACCCTGCACTGGCAAAGATCCCGATCCTTGCCATGACTGCCAACGCATTCGATGAAGACCGCCGCAATGCCTTGGAAAGCGGCATGACCGGCTTTTTGTCCAAACCCATCGTGATCGGCGACCTTGTGCAGGAGCTGCGCAAAATTTTGTAACAAGCCGCCTGTCAGGCATAAAAAAATAAAGCACCCACAGCAATTTGCTCACCGGAGATTCAAAACCTCTGTGGCGTTTGCTGTGGGTGCTTTTGCTTTTGGGCGCTGTTTATTTCAGTACATCTGCAAGGACCTGCAGCAGGTGCGGAATATCCAGCGGCTTTGCAATATGGCCGTTCATACCGGCCTGCAGTGCGTTCTGACGGTCTTCCTCAAAGGCATTTGCCGTCATTGCAAAGATTGGGATGCCAGCCTTTGCGGCATCCGGCAGCGCACGAATCTGCCGCGTTGCCTCGTAGCCGTCCATGTTGGGCATCTGGATGTCCATGAGGATCAGGTCATACTGTCCGTCTGCCGCCTGCTTCATCTTCCGGACGGCGATCTCGCCATCCTCGGCAGATTCCACTTCAAAGCCCGCTTCCTTCAGGATCTCCACTGCGATCTCACGGTTCAGCTCGTTGTCCTCCACCAGCAGGATCTTTTTCCCTTTGAAGGCCTCCGCGTTCAGCTGCACCGGCCTGCAGTCAGGCTCTGCACCGAACGGCTCTGCCAGCACTCTGCGCAGCTCCGAGAGGAACAGCGGCTTTTCGCAGAAGGCGGTCACACCGGCCGCGCGGGCTTCCTCTTCAATATCGGACCAGTCGTAGGCGGTCAGGATGATGATGATGGGGCAGCTTTTTCCGATCACCTTGCGGATCTGCCGCACGATCTCGATGCCGTTCATATCGGGGATCAGCCAGTCGATGATGTAAACGCTGAATTCATCCCCCTGCTCCATGGCATACCGGGTGCGGATCACCGCTTCCCTGCCGGAGATCGTCCACTCCGGCCGCATCCCGATCTTGGACAGCATGGTGCTGACGCTCAGGCAGGTGTCGGTATCGTCGTCCGCCACCAGTGCCCGCAGCCCTTCCAGCTGCGGGAGCTGCCTGAGCTCCACCTTTTGTCCGCTGAGCGCAAAGCAGAGATTCACGATGAACTCGCTGCCCTTGCCCGGCTCGCTCTCAATGGCGATGGTGCCGCCCATCAGGTCCACAATGTTCTTGGTGATGGACATGCCGAGGCCGGTACCCTGAATGCCGCTGACGGTGGAGTTTTCCTCACGGGCGAACTCCTCAAAGATGTGCTTCTGGAATTCCTCGCTCATGCCGATGCCGTTGTCCTTGATGCGGAACTCATAGCAGGCCCGGCCCGCAGGCGCACCGTTTTTCTCAGCAATGCGAATGCTGATCATACCGCCTGTGGGAGTGAACTTGATGGCATTGGACAAAATGTTCAGCAGGATCTGGTTCAGCCGCAGCGGGTCGGTGATGATATCCTCGTTTTCCACATCCATGGTATCAATAAAAAGCGACAGCCGCTTTGCCGAAACATTGGGCTGAATGATGGAGCGCACATCGTGGACGAGGTCCGGCAGATGCACCGCTTTTTCCTCGATCTTTACCTTTCCGCTCTCGATGCGGCTCATATCCAGCACATCATTGATGAGGGAAAGCAGATGCTGGCTGGAGGTGGAGATCTTTTTCAGGTAGTCCAGCACCTGTTCCTGATTGTCGATATGGGTCGCAGCCAGCGAGGTGAAGCCGATGATGGCGTTCATGGGGGTGCGGATATCGTGGCTCATATTGAACAGGAACTCCCGCTTGGCGCGGTTTGCCGCCCCCTCGTGCTGAAGCGCGATCTCCAGCTTGCGGTTCTGTTCCTCCAGCTGGGTCTGATACTTCCTCTCCTGCTCTTTTTTCTGCAGCTCCATCTCCTGCGCGGAGCGGCGGCGCAGCAGCTGAAGGACCATTACAAGCAGGATGTAGCCGACCAGCGCCGTCAGGACCAGCGAAAGCGACTCACGGAAGATCATTTTTTCATCCGTGTACGCATAGAGATCGAAGGATCTGCCATGGCAGAACATCCCGAAATAGCAGCCGGAGCCGTTCCAGTCCCGGGTATGGGTCAGCTTCTCTGCGGCCCCGGCTTTGCGGATCCCCTGCGCCAGCGGACTGCCTGCAACATCCTGCCCAATCAGCTCCGGGCGGTTTGCGGCAACGACCTGATTGTTCTGCACGATGAACAGCGTGCCGCTGGTTTCTGCCGGGTAGCCATCCAGTATGCTCTGGATGGACAGCGCCGTTTCCTCCACAAATTCCGCCGGGGTGTACCGGTAGGCAAGCAGGAGCAGCTCTGTGCTTTCTGCCCGGTGCGCCGCAACATCCACAACAGAGCCATCTTCCAGCAGGACGCGCTTCACATAGGTCTTTCGCGGGTAGGAAAAAACGTCCAGAACAGCGTCATTTTTCAGCTGGTCGCCAAACCGGTCATAGCCGATGCCGTTGGTCGTGGACTCGCACCGGAGCGTGCCATCCGGTCCCAGAACCGAAATGCCGGTGAGCCAGAGCTTTTCTGCCTGCCTGTTCAGGCACTGCGGGTCGGAAAGGTCAAGCGCAGGATTCTCTGCCAGCTGATGGACTGCGACCGCCGTGCGGCGGAGTGCCTTTGCCGTGATGGTATCGTTGTGCTTTTCAAAGCTGGTGGACTGGGATTTGACAAACTCAAGGGTCTGGCAAAAGCGTTCCTCTGCTGTGCGCATTGCCCGCCAGCTGGAGAAAAAAGCAACACCGGCCATCAAGAGCACGCCGATGATCAGATAGGCTGTCCATATCCTTTTATCCGGGGTGGTTCTGTTTTTACGCGCCAATGGTGTCCACCTCCAGATACTGCGAAGCATTTTCAAGGTATCGGCCAACGATCCGCTCCAGCGTGCCATCCGCGCGCATCTGCGCAAGGGTATCGGTCAGCTGGCTGTCCAGCCCGCGGGTGTCGTTCTTGGCAAAGGCGACGCCCAGCCCGGTGACCAGCAGCGGTTCCTCCAAAATGCGGAACTCCACATCATTGTCCTTCATGTATTGCAGGATGGCCATCTCATGGGCGGTGATGGCATCCACATAGCCGCAGGCCAGCATTGCATACTGCACGCTGCGGTTTTCGATGCTGAGCACATCCACCGTCTGCGGGATGCGCGGGTCGGAGCCGCTGAGAAAGATCTCCTCCGGCTTGCCGGTGCTCTGCACAGCGATGGTCTTACCGGCAAGGTCGCTGAGGGTCCGGATGCTGCTGTGGGCATCCACCGCAGCCACCTGACGGCTCACCATGTAAGGCCCCGCCCAGCGGTATACCTCTTCGCGGCCATCCATGGAAAAGCAGCCCCAGATGCAGTCGATGGCACCGCTTTCCACCAGAGTTGTTTTTTGTTCCCAATCGATCGTTTCAAACCGGGGAGCATACCCCATGCGGCGGAACGCCTCGGTGGCGATCTCCACATCGATCCCGGAGGGAATGCCGTCATTGTTCAGATAGATATAAGGTGGATAGGTGTCGCTTCCCACAACGATTTGTGCAAGACCGTTGTCTTCCACTTCCTTTCCTCCGCAGGAAGTCAGACTGCTTACGGCAGCAGCTGCCGCCAGCAGCGTGCATCCGTTCAGGAATGCACGGCGTGAGATTCTGTGTTTCATTCGGGCTTTTTATACTCCTGTTTTGATTGCATCCGCAGCTCAGTTGTGCTGCTGTAATTCTTCTTTCAGGGCAGCTTGGATATCCGTCAGGCATTGCAGCAGAAGCGGGTTGAATGCTCCGCACTCACCGTTCAGGATCATCTGCACGGCTTTTTCGTGGGAGAAGGCTTTTTTATAGCAGCGTTCGCTGGTCAGCGCATCGTATACATCGGCCAGCGAAACCAGTTGTGCGCTGATGGGAATTTCATCGTCCTTCAGCCCATCCGGGTAGCCGCGCCCATCCCAGCGTTCGTGGTGCCAGCGGGCGATCTCGTAGGCCGTTTGCAGCAG
>ENA-USUJ01001082-USUJ01001082.1-human-gut-metagenome-genome-assembly--contig:-NODE-1082-length-24000-cov-8.405635_pt1 | contig 24000 bp, 18 predicted proteins | sample MGYA00250061_ERZ773398 | MGnify/ENA primary metagenome ERZ773398 (study PRJEB29103, sample SAMN06111992) | human gut metagenome | biome: human gut; feature: ankylosing spondylitis patient; material... | reverse complement strand
GGACGGCCGATATTTAACCCTACGATAGGCATGGTCAGCACTCATCTTGACATATTCAAGGAAAACAACGATCAGCACATATTATCAAACTTTCGGACGACGACGTTGATTATAACGAACTTTCCGGAGATAATTATTCCTTTGAAACAAAAGAGTCGTTTTACCCCGGCGAATACGGTGATTTAAACGATAAAAACTTGACATATAACGAAATTATCGAAAACGGTCTTTCTTCGCGCATGACGAATTTTTGGTATTCGGCGACATCGGATAACGCGCCGTATGCAGCGAGAACTGTTTATAACAGTAAAATAACTTTTCGACCGACAGTCGAAACGAATTCGAATATCGTTGCCGAATCAAGGTATTCGGTTGCACATTTTAACGTTGAAACAAAGATTTACGGCTACGATGTGAGGACGGTAACAGAAAAAGGAAGCGAACTTTATTATGATTCTATGAGCGTACAGACTTTCGGTAGTAGCGGATTGAGAGAGCAAAATAAATTCAGAATAGGGAAAACGCTTTCTATCGGTGACACAGTAAGCCTTGAAGAACTCTATAGAGAAAAAGTTTCTTATTCGCGGGAGTTTTCGTCGGTAGAGTATAAAGGGTACAAAGTTGTAAGCGGTAGGGTCGATTTTTCAAAAGAAATAACGGTACAAAAAGCCTTTGTTTTTAACGAAGATATTGCAATTCTGTTTTTAACTAAAAATGAGAACGGAGAAGTTTCGACTACGCTCGTTTACATGGAAGAAAAAACAAATCCGAATTACAGAATCTCCGACGACAACCACGATTGGGAGTGGTCGGATGCCGAACAGGCTTATATATCGGCTACAATAGATAAGGAAGGCACTTCGATTGATTTGCCGGGTGTAACATATTCGTGGACGGGTGTAAACAATGTTCGGTTTAAGAGTGCGTGGTATGAAGACGAAACGTGTATTAACCCGTTAAGAGTAGGGATATTTTCAAATCAAAACGGTGCTTACAGCTTGTCTTACATAGGCTTTCAGAATGCGGAATTTACGATTACCAAGTACGATACATACGTTCTGTATGAGATGGTAAACGTGTACGGAGAAAGGTCATACATTCGTTTCCGCTATCGCACTACCGAAAAAGACGTTTATACGATTACGGACGGAAGTGGTGAAGTTAAGGACAGCGGCGATGTAAAATATGACGAGTATGGAAAAATAAAGGATGTTTCCGCAAGAGAATCGCTTTATCTTACGAAAGACAACTTTAAAGATTTGTTGTCGAGAGAATTCTATATGACAATCGGCAAAGACGATTCTGTGAGAATGAATCTCGTATCTTTTGACATAATGCTTGCCGATAAAAAAGGGAAAATAACAAGTATAAGCAAAGAAGCGGGCGGAGAAGATTTGTATGCGCTTATAAACGAAGTCGACGGTTACATGAACGACTATTCGTGGTTTACGCTTGGGCTTACTTATTCTTATTTCGGAAACAGGTTCAGTAGTTGTTATTTGTATAACGTCGGTTTTTCCGGATCGAAGTCGACTGATATTATGCTTTATGACGATTATTTCACGAATACCGAATATACAATGCCGATACCTCGACTTTTTAGTGACGAAGGATTATTACTCGGTAGCGTATATATGAATGTTTACCATATGATAGGAGGTAAAAGGGATTCGTCTTTTGCGGCAAACAGCATGTATTCGCTTGAAAAAAGCGAGTATGAATTTACCGTTCGTTTTAACGAACCCGGCGAGTTTTTTGTCGGTTTCGGATTCTCGTTAAACGGTATCGGTTATTCGTTCGGACAAGAGTTAAAAGTATTGTCTGATAAGAGCGATGTAACGATTACTTATATAACTGACGCGGATCATCCGTTTGACAACGGCTTAACTCAAAAGACGATAAGGTATAATCTTACCGAAAATATTATTTCACCGAGCGGAAAAGATTTTTCGACAAGCGATATTTTATTTGGCTGGACGGAGTATGCCGAAAGGAATGCTACGGCAAGCGGAATTGTACTTGCCGGCAAAGGTATATCGGATTTTATCGGGAAATACAATTCGCAAAACGTAGTTTTATATGCTATTTGGGATGCCGGAATATCAATAGTCGGGAAGTCTGACGGAAATGCCGATATTAGAAAATCCTATCTTAGAAATTCGTCAAACGGGTATTATATAGTCGATTTGAGCAAATTTAAGGTGTATGCGCCGAGCGGTTATGTGCTTGCAGGCTGGACCGGCGGATTTTTGGGCGATTCTGTAAAAAACGGTGAAGTTCGGCTTAACGTGATAGAGGATTCTTCCGATTATCTTACAATTCATGCAGTATTCAGAAAACAGTTTACGGTAAAATATTTAATTGATTCCGCATTTTCCGATACTGTTATTCGTAACGATACGGTGATAGAAGGTTTCGGTTTGGAATCAAACAGAACCGTTGTTGCGAAGGTAGGGTACCGTTTTGTCGGGTGGTATAATCAAGACGATGAAACTCAGACAATTATCGATCTTTCAACTTATAAATTTACGGGCAATACAACGCTGGTAGCCAAGTTCGAGAGAATTGCGGAGGACGAAGCATGAGTATAGAAAGAAGGAAAAAAAATCTTGCGTTTTTCGCAATAAGCCTCGCCATATGCTTGTTGTCGTTTGTTTTCGGAACATTTTCCGGGCAAAATGTCGCTTATGCCGTGGAAACTACAGAGGACGGAACGTATTCCGTTCCCGTGGATTTATCGGGCTTGACAATGGGCAAAGATAACTTTACCGAAACCGCTACGGTAGAAAAGCAAGGCGAGAAGTATTATTTCACTTTCGGGTTTTCTTCGTCTATAGGATATGTGAATTTATCCGTCGGCGGAACGGATTCCGGTAAAGAAATCGGCAAAACCACCGAAAAAAAGAACGGTTGGACTTATCATACTTACACATTAAGCGAAACGAATCTGAAAGGCAATTTACGCGTTGCGGCATACATAAATGCTATGAAACGCGAAACGAGTTTCAATATTTCAATTAAGTGGAGTACGCGCAAAAAAACGTCGGACGAAATTCGGGATATAGGCGAACGCCCGGCGGAATTCGTTCCTGTAATCCAAACGAAAGCGGCAGCGAAGTATTCTCTTAAAGTCGGTACGGTTTTCCTTATTCCCGAAGCGACCGCCGTTTTAGGCAACGAAAATTGCGAAGTGATAACTTCGGTTACTTATAACGGTGCGACCGTTGAGATCGAAAACGGCAAGTTTACTCTCGACAGCGTAGGAACGTATAAGTTGGTCTATAAGGCGACCAACTCGCAATACAAGACTTTGTTAGGCAAGGATACGTTTACGGAATACGTCGTGGAAATAGAGTCTACGACGGGCGAAAACCAAACCGTCAAATTCGAAGACGTGAACGAAGTATTGCCCGAAAACACAAGCGTTCTTGCCGGTAAAGTAGACGAAACCTCTTCGGAATACAAAAAAGCGGCTTCCGCAATGAAAAAGATTGCAGACAACTTTGAAGTATTCTCGGTCGCGCTCGTGGACGGAAACGGCGAAAAAATAACGCCGAACGGCAGCGTAAAATTTATGTTCCGAGCGGACGATTATTTTGACAGAAGCAAAGTTCAAGTGTATTATATGGACGAAGACGGCGGAATTACCGAACTTTCGGCAAAGGGCTACGGCAGATACGTTTCCACTGAAACGGATAAAACGGGTACGTTTATCGTATGCGTTCCCGGCGTGGCTTTCGTAATGCCTATGTGGGGTTATGCATTGATTCTTGCAGGAGCGGTCGTGTTAATTGCCGCGGCGATAGTCGTAACGATAGTGCTTGTAAAGAAAAAAGGTCGTATGCGTTCGTAAAAGATAGATAAGGCGAGTTTTCGACGGGGTTGCGAAAATATGAACATTTGTGATTTCCTTCGATAATGGTGTATATATACGATAAAATAGTTGCTTGTTTCCGTTGAATATGGTATAATTATAATAAACAAATCAAAACAGGTTAATGCGGTTATGGTTACACGAAAAGAAGATACGGCAAGCAGGGTTGCAAGACGAAAATACGAAGAGAAAAACAAAGAATTGCGTAAAGAAAAGAATGCGAATTTTCAAACGATGATCCCGAGAGAGTTGTTTGAAGAAATCAACGCCTTTTTGACCGAAAAGGGTATGACTAAGGTGGATTTTATCAAAAAAGCCTTTGACGCAATGCAGAATAACAAGTAATATATTTTCGTATTAAATGCAAATTTAACAGTGGCGGTTTGTCGAAGAAAAATCGGCGAACCGCCCTTTATTGTGCGTTTTGATATTTCCACTCAAATTTTTTATTTTCGGACGGGTAACGGGTATGACAAATAAAGCATACGGATAACATTATATTGCGAGTTATCGATAGTGATTTTTGACTTTTTGCAAAATCACTATCGATAACTTGACTTTTGCTTACGTTTTTGATTTTGATATGGCGTAGGAAGATTCGGCAAGTTCGAGTGCGATTTCATCGTTCGCGGAACGGATATGCAATACGCCTATATTCAGGTGGCGTATACGATCGCTTTAAGTAAAGAAACGGAAGATCGAGAATATCGCCCGCTTGAAAGCATAAAAGATAATTATCCTTGTTATGTCGTTACGACAGATTACCTTTTGCAACAGCGTAGCGGAATCAGAAACGTGAATTTAATAGACTTTATCTGTAAAAACGAGAAATTTTAAGTAAACGGCAATGAATTTCGTTGCCGTAAGATTATAATGGGTGGCTTGTCGAGTGAAAAAATCGGCGAGCCGCTTTTTATATGCGCTTTTTGTGTGGTGTTATTCGACAAAATTTCGCCGTTATAGACAAATCTTTAAAATTATAACGTCGATTATTATTGACAAATCAAAAGTAATTGTATATAATAGTGAATATTAAAGCAGCGGGAGATTTGCTATGAAGAAAAGGACAATACTTTTATTTCCGGATACGATTAAAATATTAGAGCAAATGGGCGAGCAGATAAAGTTGGCGAGACTCAGAAGAAATTTATCGGTCGAACTCGTTTCGGAGCGCGCAAATATAAGCAGAGCAACGTTATGGGCGATTGAAAAAGGCAGTCCTTCCGTCGCGATAGGATATTATGCGGCTGTTTTGCATGCGCTGAACGATATGGATAAGGATTTATTGCTGGTGGCTAAGGATGATAAACTCGGGCGGACGATTCAGGACCTGAATTTAACGACGCGCCGTCGGGCAACAAAAAAGAAAGGGGATTAAAACATGTTGCAAGAAAAAAAGATATACGTCTATTTTGACAACAACGTAGATAAAAGAATAAAGGTCGGGTGTCTTTTTGCGGATTTCCAAAGAGGAAAAGAAAAGTTTTCGTTTGAGTATGACGACGAGTTTTTTACGAGTTTTCTTTTCCGAAATTTCTTCGATTACGATTTGCAGCCGTATAGAGCAAGGCAATATTTGCCGACGGATAAAACCTTGTTCGGCGTTTTTTCGGATACCGCGCCGGACAGGTGGGGCAGGCTTTTGATGAAGCGCAGAGAGCGCATCAAAGCAGAAGATCAAAGATTGCCGAAAGTAAATACTTTGTATGAAACGGATTATCTGCTCGGCGTTTTCGACGAAGCCCGTATGGGCGCGTTGCGTTTTTGTCTGGAAGAAAACGGCGAATATCTTTCCGCGGAAAGGGAATTGTCTACGCCGCCGTTTGAAAGTTTAAGAACTCTCGAAGAAGCGTCTCGCCAGTTTGAAAAAGAAGAAAACTTGTTAAACGGCAAATGGCTGAAATTGTTGCTCGCCCCAGGTTCTGCTTTGGGCGGAGCAAGACCGAAAGCTACTGTAAAAGACGTTGACGGGAGTTTATGGATTGCGAAATTCCCTTCAAAAAACGACGAATACGATATAGGCGCATGGGAAAAAACCGTGCTCGATCTTGCAAAACTTTGCAATCTGAACGTTCCCGAGGTAAAACTAATGAAATTTTCCAAACTCGGCAGTACGTTTTTAGTAAAACGTTTTGACAGAGCCTTGGATAAGAGGATTCATTTTATGTCAGCAATGACGGCTCTCGGCAAAAAAGACGGGGACAACTCGTCGGGCGGAATAAGTTATCTTGATATTGCGGCGTTTATAAGCGCGAACGGAGCAAATCCGAAAGCGGACTTAACGGAACTTTGGAAACGTATCGTGTTTAACATCGCGGTTTCCAATACCGACGACCATTTAAAAAACCACGGTTTTATTTTAACCGAAGAAGGCTGGCGATTGTCTCCGCTATATGACGTAAATCCGAATTTAGATAAAGATTCGCTTTCATTGAATATTACGGAAGACGACAATGCGTTATCCGTCGATTTGGCGATAGAAGTTGCTGGACATTTCGGAATAGATAAAAATGTTGCGACTGATATGATAGACGAAATACTCTCGGTTGTGCGTGATAATTGGCGTAACGTCGCGGAGAAAAACGGCTTGAGTAGAAGCGCGATAGAATATATGCGCCCCGCGTTTTCCGTGTCGGAAATTTAAGTAAAATTCCGGTAGCGGCAATATATACGAATATCAGGACCGGCGATGAAATTTTCTGATTTTAAAGTTTTTGTCAATTTTGGCGGTTTTATGCAGAAAAAGTCGTGAAATACATATTTATGCAATAGATATTCATAAAATTATACACAAAAACGAAATTAACGATTATAGCTCTGCGTTTCGCACTCTGCCATACAAGCAAATATCAAGAACCCAAGAAACTAATTATAAGTTAGTTTTACGCAAACAAAACATCAATGACACCGCAACAGCGGTGGCATTGTCGTATTATAAGTTTCTTTTGTATTTATATTATACTTTTTTTCATCGTGAGAGAGCAATTAGGGCGGTGCGGGCGCATAAAACAGATGAATGCTCGATTTGTGGCGTATCGCGCGCATATGCGCACGTGCGCCTTCCATATATTTGACAAACGGCATCGGATGATGTATTTTTAGTGGTGGAAGTGGAGATATGCTCGAAAATAAAAAGTTTCTCAATTCAAATGCCATAAAACTCATTGCGATTATCGCAATGACCATCGACCATATCGCATGGGCGGTGTATCCCGGCTATTCAACCGAGCCTGGTGCTATCGTCATGCATATCATCGGCAGAATCACTTGCCCCATCATGTGCTATTGCATCGCCGAAGGCTTCCATTACACCCACGATGTCAAAAAATATACGCTTAGATTGCTGATTTTTGCACTTATCTCACATGTCCCTTATATGTTGCAATCATCGGCGTTTTTCGAGTTCGGCGCGCTTGCGCTCGTTCCGTTTGCCACGGGCGGCAGCGTTATGGGACATATTCTCAATCAAACAAGCGTCATGTGGTCGCTTGCAATCGGGCTTATCATGCTCCGTGTGAATTACAGCGAAAACATTAAACAATCGGTCAAACCTTTTCTTATCTTTTTGTTGTGCATAGCCGCATTTCCTGCCGATTGGAGTTGCATCGCGTCCCTTTGTGTGTTTGCAATAGGCACAAATCGTGGCAAAACGCTCTCGCAAATCCTTTGGAGTCTGTTTTTCGTGAGTCTTTACGTGCTTGTCTATTGCCTTTCCATGTCTGTTACCTACGGGCTTATACAATTTGCCGTCTTGCTCGCCATCCCCGTTCTCGCCTTCTACAACGGTCAGCGCGGCAAGAATCCGACTGTTAACAAAGTTATGAAATGGGTGTTTTACATATATTATCCGTTGCACCTTCTCGTGATTGCGTTGATACGCATTTTTGCGTAATCTATCGGCTTTAATTGTATTTAACAGTTTTGAACGACGAGTGATTTGCTCCGTCGTTTCTTCGTTTTCGGACGTGTTTTTCGCTTAATAAACGGCGGAATCGGTATAGTAAAAAGCGAAAATAAAAACTGCATTGTCACACAAGGATATATATGTTGTGACTAAAACTTAAATCTAACGCTGAAAAAGTCTCTTGAAAAGAAAAAGTGCAACAGTACAAGCCGTTTGCAAGGCAAACTACCGTCCTGTTTCTCCGAATGGATCTCGTACCACACGCAAATGCTACGCATTATCTTGTCTTTTGTTTCCCGCTACGCTTTGTGCAAGCACAATCGAGCGGAAAACAAAAAAACAACCTGAAAAGTCTTTCAGGTTGCGTGTGGTGGATGGGCAGGACTCGCTCATCAGCGGAGCGGAAATGCTGGCATTTGAGAGCGGAGCGTGCAGTGTGACCGAAGGGCACAGGGCACACAATGTGTGCGGTGCGGAACGCACCTTCGAGCCTGTTGCAGACACCAACAGTAAAAGAAAAACCCTACTGTTTAGTAGGGCTTTGATGTTGGTGGAAAGGATTTGAACTAATCCGCACCGTGAGGAGTGGAGGGTGTTTTGTCAAGGTTGAAACGCAGTTTGTGTCGGCGGTTTATAACGTATAGTATCTCAAAATGGATTGTTTGGTCTATGGTTATATCCAACACTTGCATCGAGCGTTTTGCCTTGTTAATTTTGATTTTGCATCGAGATGAAAAATATCCCCAACGTTCATTGTCTGAATCATCGGGGATGGTGTTTGTGTATTTATAGAAGATTTCTATTTTATCGTCATAGACGACAACTCTGTCGAGTATGTGCTGTAAATATAGTTGTGGATCGTCTTTGAATTCCGTGCGTAAGAATCGCTCTATTTCTTCCTTGTTGAACGTCTTTTGCCGACGCGTTTCTTCAACTGCTATTTTTGTTTCTATATCTTCCTTTTCGTTTTCAAGAGCGGCTAGCCGTTCCTTTGTGGTTTTGGTTATTATTCCTTGCTCGATTGCGTTCATAACGTTTGTCAGTGATTTCTCCGTTTCGCATAGTCTGCTTTTCAACATCTTCAATACGTTATCGGCTTTGTTTAATTGCTCTTGTGCTTCGAGAACTTTGTCCGCAATAAGCGATATGTTTTCGTCCGTGCAAAACACTTCATACGTGACTTGCGCAACGAAATCGTCCAACTCTTGTTGGCGGATAACGCGCAAATTACAATCTTTATGTTTTTTACGTCCGGCGCACTTGTAATAAAAACGCAATTTACCGTTTCTTGCCGTTGAACTATCTCCTTGCAGTTTTCGTCCGCAATATCCACATACTACTTTATTTCGCAACAGGAACGTTGTGTTGACGCTGCGTTTTCCTGTCTTATTTACCGCAAGTTTTTTCTGTATCGAATCGAACAACGTTTTGTCTATAATGGGCGGATAGATGTTGTCAAAAGCCTCGCCGTTGTATTTGGTGATGCCTATATATTTTTCATTTACAAGCATTTTGTACACGGTTTGCGGAACGAACGGTTTGTTTTTGTATAAAACGCCTCGCGCCGTAAGCTCATCAATGATTTCACGCACGATTTTTCCGCCGTAATAGCGTTCAAAGATATATTTTACGATTTGCGCTTGTTCTTCGTTGATTTCAAGTTTTTTGTTCACGACTTTATATCCGTATGCGACGCCGCCACCGCCGAATTGTCCTTTGAGCCTGCTTTCTCTAAGTCCGCGCTTTATCTTTTGAGATAACTCTGCCGAATAATATTCCGCAAGTCCGATATACATATTTTCAAGCAAAATACCGTCCAAGTTTTTAGAACCGTCTATGTTGGTAGACGTGCGTTGTGTTGCGGATATAAGCGTCTTGCCGTTTTTGATAAGTTTTTGTTTGTTCAATGCTATTTCTATAGAGTTACGCCCGAATCTGTCCAGCGCATAAACGAGCACTATATCCCAGCTTTTTGTACGCTCGGCATCCGCAAGCATTTTTTGAAACGCAGGACGGTTGTCGTTTGTGCCCGTCATGGCGCGGTCTATGTATTCGTGGATAATGGTTAAGCCGTTTTGTTCTGCGTATTTGTAACACTCTCGCAACTGTCCTTCGATAGACTGCTCCGTTTGCCGTTCGCAAGAGTATCTCGCATAAATCACAGCACCTTTCATTGTCGTATTTCCTCCTAAGTTTTGGTTATTGTGTCTTTCGACAGGAAACGAGATGAACGAAAACGATATAGCTTGTTTCATATCCAAGTCTTTATGGGTATTGTCAAGGGTTGCCGGGGCAATGCATTTACCCTTGACAATGCCGAGTTTGCGTTCACGCTTTCTATGAGAAAGACAATTTTGTTATATCAAATATTTTTTGTGTGCGTAACATACTCACAGGGTACAAAACCAAGTATTTTTGGATATTTACCTAGACTCAGCCGTACTTTGCCAAGACTTGCCAGTACTCGCTACACTTATTTCGTGTTGTGAACAATACACATCGTAAACGTGACCGAATGAACAAACAAGAACACTGTTGTGCGTGATTTGGACAAATTTGAAACAATAACGGAACGTGATTTGAACACAATTTTGATAATTAAAATATGATTGCGGAACATTAGTGCAACGCCTACGCGACACAAAAGACGAAACGGTAAACGAAATATTGCAATACAAAAACACCAAGGATTTCCGCAAGAAAAAGCGACGGCAACGGCATGGCGGATAAGCGAGTGTTTTCGCCAAGCGGGTTAGCGCGAAACCTCGCTCCGCTCCGTGCCGCCTTTTGCGGATTTGGGTTTGTTTTTATGCAAAGACGTGCCGTAGTCTTGCGCGCGCGTACGCGTGCGCACTTGTATCAAAGACTACGGCACGTCTAATCGCCAAAATGAATTAATTGCTTTGAATGCTGTCAAGCATGCCCTAATATTGACATATTATGAAAATAATGTTATTATATGCGTGCAATAAACTTAATCAATTTGGGAAAAACCTTTACTTCGGTTACAGATGCATTTTTCGCATCACATAGCTTTTTCCAAATTGAGCATGTAGGTTTATCGCAAAAACCAGCGGGGATGCACTTGTTATATTTTTACTTGATTATTTAATTCCCTGCGGCATTACAGCGAGGGAGAAATGAGAACCCAAAAGCAACGTATCTTTAGTTTGTTAGTCCTTTTAACAATGGTGATTGTTTTGACATGCATTTTTGTCGCTTGCGATAAAGGCGGTGCGCAAGACAAGAATTATACTGTTACTATACATCCCGACAATGGGCAAGCTGATTTTGTTTGGGATACAAAAACCGATATTCCAGTTATAACCAAATACGGATATCATATCGTTGGCTACTATCTTGATGCCGATATGACGATAAGCACAACGCTTGAATCGCTAAAAACATCGGAGTTGACTCAAAATATCGATGTTTATGTCAAATGGGAAAAGGATAGCGTACCGCCAAAAACCAAAATTGTCACAAACAACTTGCTTTGTGATTACGATACTAGGGCTTTGAGCGGAAAGGTGTCCAATTCAACAACGGTATTTTCGTTTAATGATGAGATTTCCGTTGAAAAAGGCACTACATACACCATTTCAACCGATATTAACGGCATTAATGTGATTCCAAGCAAAACGGTAAATCTTGAAATTGGAGATAATATTTTCTACGTTTTAGTTTCAAATGAAGATGAACTTACGTTGTACACGGCAACCGTGCGCCGCAAACCTATCTATACTGTCACTTTTGACACTTTAGGCGGAACGGAAGTCGAAGCGCAACAGGTTGAAGAAGATGCTTTCGCAACTGCGCCAACCACTGAAAAAAACGGTTGCACATTTGAAAAGTGGGATTGGGATTTTTCAATGCCGATCACGGAAAATACAACCATTACTGCAATTTGGAATGCTTTTGTATACAATATCATTTACGATTTTAACATTCCCGAAGATTCTATAAGTCAAGAAGTTGACAACTCAATGAACCCGACAACCTACACGGTTGACGACACGATATATTTCTCTGCGCCTGCAAGAAAAGGGTACTATTTGACCGGTTGGAGCGTTAGCAACATTTCCAAAGGCACAACAGGAACTGTAACAACAACGGCGCAATGGCGCCCGATCATCTATGAGATAGTATATGATTTTGGCGATTCCAATTCGGTAAGCAAGGCGACAGACAACGACTCAAATCCAAGGTATTATTCTATTGAAAGCGAAATCAATTTTGCCGAACCAACAAGAGCTGGTTATTCGTTTGTATCTTGGGACAAAAATATTGAAAAAGGTACGACAGGCACGCAAACAGTAACGGCAAGTTGGGATGTGAACCAATACAATATCGAATATGTGTTGAATGGTTGGACAAATGCCGAAAACAACAAAGCAATATACACGATAGAAGATAAAACATTTGCTCTGTCTGACGGTATGAACGGGGAAAGCCTTTTCTGTGGTTGGTATTTGGATAATGAGTATACGAATTGCATCGAAACGATAGACGCTTCAACAATGAGAGATTATACAATTTATGCAATGCCCGATTGTAGCGCAACGAAAGGTTTAGCTATTGAAAACGGTGTTGTAAAAGGCTATTCGGGTGCATCTAATGAGGTGATTATACCATCGTTCTATAAAGGATATGCTGTCAATAGTTTGGTTGAAACTTCATTCAAGAATTGTGTAGAGATTGTAAGTGTTGAAATTCCCGACAGTGTAAAAAGCATTGAACAAGGAGCATTTTCGGGTTGTTCATCCCTTGAAAATATAACCATTCCGTTTGCCGGAGCAAAAGCGGGTGTTACAAGCGACGACAAGTATCAATATCCGTTTGGATATATCTTTGGTACGTCAAGTTATGACGGTGGTGTTGCAACAAGGCAGGATTATTATAGAAACGGTACGTCCTCACCGACGTCTACAACATATTACATACCGTCATCATTGAAATCCGTGACTGTGACAGGTGGAAATATTCTCTACGGTGCTTTCTATGGTTGCACCGGACTTACAAGCATAACCATCCCCAACAGCGTGACAAGCATTGGTGTTTCGGCATTTTATGGTTGCAAAGGACTTACGTGCGTTACAATCCCCGACAGTGTGACGAGCATCGGCAAGGATGCCTTCTCTGGTTGCTCATCTCTTGAAAAAATAACTATTCCGTTTGTTGGAACAAAATCGGGTGTTACAAGCAGTGATACCTATCAATATCCATTCGGTTATATTTTTGGGACGTCAAGTTATGACGGTGGTGTTGCAACAAGGCAGGATTATTATGGAAATAGTACGTCATACACCACAGATGCGACATACTATATTCCGTCATCATTGAAATCCGTGACTGTGACAGGTGGCAATATTCTTTATGGAGCCTTCTATAATTGTAGCGGGCTTACGGACGTGACAATTGGTAGTGGCGTGACAAGTATCGGCGATTATGCCTTCTATAATTGCACCGGACTTTCGAGCATTACAATCCCTGGCAGCGTGACAAGCATCGGCGATTATGCCTTCTATTGCACCGGGCTTACGAGCGTAACAATCCCCGACAGTTTGACGAGCATCGGTCCTTATGCTTTCGCTTGGTGCAACAGGCTTACGGGCATGACAATCGGCAACGGCGTGACGAGCATCGATAATGGGGCCTTCTCATTGTGCAAAAGTTTGACGAGCATCACAATCCCGGATAGCGTGACGAGCATCGGTGGTTATGCAATCAATAGTGAAAGGGATTTCCGAAAAACACAACAAAAAACACCAAATAACATAGGAAACAGCCTTCAAATGATAGCTTAAAGTCGGATATTCGCAAAAGAACATCCGACTTTTTAATTTAATATAAGAAACATAGGAGAGAACAAGGATAAATGTTCTCTCTTTTTTTTATGCCGTTTCGGATGGTGATTTTCTATTTGTGGTGAGAAAAATTATAATAAAAACAGTAAATCGAAAGGAGTTTTCAATGAAATATAAAGATTGGTTAGACGTATGGTTTGCGAATTACATAGAACCTTCGTCTAAAACGAAAACGTGCGAAAGATATTCGGAGATTATCGAGAAGCACTTGAAGGTAAAGTTGGGCGAGTACGAGCTTGAAGAACTGTCGCCCATCGTCATACAGAAATATATTACCGAACTTATGCAGTCGGGTAATCTGACAACCGGAAAGGGGTTAGCGGCTAATTCCGTAAACGGGATTATTACGGTTATTCAGAACTCTTTGAAACTTGCATATACGCTCGGAGAATTGAAAGAGTATACGGCAGACAAAATCAGACGACCGAAAACGAAAGAGAAAGAAGTATCCTGTTTTTCGCTTGCCGAACAGAAGAAGATAGAGCAGGCGGCGTTATCGAGTAAGAAACGGAAATTCATCGGGATCGTGATTTGTCTTTATTCGGGATTGCGTATCGGAGAATTGCTCGCGCTTACTTGGGCAGATATTGATTTCACGAAAGGAACGCTTGCGGTGAACAAAACTTGCCACGACGGGCGAGATGAAAAAGGGAATCTTTGCCGGATTACAGACTTGCCGAAAACAACTTCTTCCAAAAGAATGATTCCGCTTCCAAAGCAGTTGCTTCCCGTTCTGAAAGAGTATAAACGAAAAAGCGTTTCGGAGTATGTTGTGGAATCGGAAAAGGGCGAACCGCCTACGGTGCGATCTTATCAGAGAACCTTTGAACTTCTGCAAAAGCGTTTGCATATCGAGCGTAAAGGTTTTCACTCGCTTCGGCATACGTTTGCTACACGCGCTTTGGAGTGCGGAATGGACGTGAAAACCTTGGCGGAGATATTGGGGCATAAAAACGCCACGGTAACGCTGAACAGATACGCCCATTCGCTTATGGAACACAAGCAGGATATGATGAATAAGCTCGGCAAAATTTTCAACTAAAAAAGCCGTCTGTTAAAGCAATAGACGGCTCAAATATTATATTTATTATACCATAAAACGGTAGTAAAGTCAATGTGCAATGCTTTCGCGCGGTTAGAAAAGTAATAAAAATCGTAAATACTCTCGATAGGTGTCCGAAGTCTATGGATTTGTTCACCTATTGCTTTAATAGGCGAACAAAATTCTGCAAGATAATTCACCTATCGGGAGGCATTGAATTGGATATTTTTCGGGTTTCATTTATAGGTCATAGAGTAGTGGACGAGTACCGACAAGTCGAAGAAGAACTTGACGAAGTAATCGAATTGCTGCACCGTAAATATGGGTTTATAGACTTTAACGTGGGACGAAACGGCGAGTTTGACGAACTTGCCACACAAGCCGTCAGACGATTCCGAAGAGAATGGGAGGAGTGGTGCGAACTTACGCTTGTTGAACCGTATCCCGTTGCGAACTTGGATATTATAGAGAAGTCTTACGATAACGTCATTATACCGACCGACAGGAAGTGCCATTTCAAAGCGGCGATAGGGGAACGCAACAAATGGCTTGCCGAGAACTGCGATATGATGATCGTCTATATCAAGCGTGATTATGGCGGTGCGTATAAATGCTATAAGTACGCACAGGAACTTGGTGTGCCGATTATGAACATAGCGGATAATATCAAGAATCAAGGCGAAATTTAGGCATCTGCAATGAGTTTGAGATGTTAGAGATAGAATGAATAAGAAACGAAATAAAGCCGTCTATTCGTGTAATAGGCGGCTTTTCCTATGTTATATTATACCATAAAAAAGAAGAAAGGTCAATATAAACCCCTTTTTGCGAGAATGAAAATCTCGCATTTTTTCATAAATCTTTTCGATAGATGAACGCTGAACTTTCGATTGTTCGCCTATTACACGAATAGGCGAACAATAAAAATTATTTTTGTACACCTATTGCTTGAAACGCGGTAGGCGGTACTGATAATTTTTTCGGGTATAAGGTGAATTAGATGGTACTGAATAATAGGACGAATACGAATAGCCCGTATGCACATTCAGGCTCTTTGACAAGAGAGCAATTTCTGTTTTTTGAAATGCGGACGACGGCGAAATTGATGATAGAGGGATTGACGGACGAAGAAATATATGAGCGCATATACAGCGAGAATTTATTTCAGTTTCCCACAGAGAAGTCAATCATCGGGAAGGCTTCAAAAAATGACTTGGAAACCATGCAGCCGCGCTATCTGCTCTCAGTGTCGGGCAGTACTTTGAATCCATATCCACCAGTGCATCAACCTTTTAAAAAAAAAGCTCCGTCTGAGATCCTCATTTTTGAATCCCGGACGGAACATCCCCGTATATTTTCAAATCTGAAGCCTTCGAATTGACAAACTGTCAAAAGGAAGAAATACAAGGTCAATCGAATCTGTTGCGTTCTTCATCGTAGCTCTCGAAGATGCTTTTTATCTCATGGTCCGTACAATGTCTGGCAAGCGCATCGAAACGGCTGCGCGATTCTTTTGAACCTCGGGCCATCGCTGCAATCTCCACCAACTGGGCCGTCTTCTCCCCATTCTCAAAAGGCACACAGATACCGTTGGTCATCCGCGACAATTCCTTATACCAGGGAGCATCGGTTATGGTCACCGTATCAATCTTGATTTTCATCCGCGCAGCCTTCCGGGCCTCTTCGCGCCAGTCTATCGGGTTGTTCACTACGAAATTCTCATAGGAATAGCCCACCGGATGGGGCTTGGCATCGGAGATAAGCAGCACGCTCCGCGTAGCATGCTCGCGCCACGGAGTTTCTTCCACAATCTTTCGGATTACCAGTTCATAGAATTCGTCACCATCACCTCCGTTTGTATCCTTTGACTCCCGGACAAATCTGATGATTTCATTCTCATGGTCCGTAGGCATCAGGCACTGGTAAGCATCGCCAAACTCCTGAGCATTCTTCATATCGCAATAATCGCCGAAAGCCACAATACCGATACGCAGATCCTTGTTCTCCCGAAACAGGCGGGGAATCAGTTCGGCGACTTCCTTCCGCACGGCATCGATATAAGCTGCCATAGAGCCTGTAGTATCAAAAGCTATGACCATATCCAGCACACCGACCTCCTTGGGAGCAATCTTCTGCCATCGTTCTTCCTTGGGTTGATCCGGTGACTCTGAAAAATCCGGCTCCTCGTACTCCATAACGTAAACCGGATGATGGCTGTCACCTCCCCAATAGGCCATCGGATACAGTTTCCCCGTTAATTTGTTGTAATTTGAGTGGAGAGGACTCATGGCCCGCAACTCCTTTAGCTTGCGACTCAGTTCATACAGACTTGTTGCAAAAACAAAGTTCCAGTAAGAACGAGTCTCTGAAGCATAGTCATCAGCATCGAAACAAGGATACCGCTCCGAATCATAGGCCACATAAATGCCGTCCTTGGCCTTCCTCTCGAATGCACAACATATCATCTCTCGCACATCGTTAAATGTCACTCCCAAAACTGTTATTGGTTCATCGAATTTGAATGTCTTCATAAATAAACTCCTTTCTTTTTGTCTTGTTTTTATAATGGAGGGGCTTATGACACTGAATCTATCAGAATTCAAATACGAAAATGGAAATGAAGCGCTAACCGTAAAATTTTTCCACGGCAAAGAGGAAAAGAAGAGCTTCGCAAGCTTTCTCAGACCGAAGCAAACAGCTTGCAGGCAATGCAGGCACAGGCTTCTGCATCGGCCAGAGCATGATGATGCCGTCTCAGATCATAACCGCACAGTGCGGCCACCGTATGCAACTGATGATTGGGGGCTTTCGGAAAAGCACGGCGCGCCACCCGCAAAGTGTCATAAAACACATAGTCGGGATAATCCATCTGATAACAGCGGAACACGGCCTTGAGACAACTCTCGTCGAAGGATTTGTTATGCGCCACCAGCGGCAGTCCTTCGATCATGGGGGCCACCTGCGCCCACACATCCGGAAAGAGAGGAGCCTCATCCGTATCGGCACGCGTCAGTCCGTGCACCTGCGTGCAACGATAGGTATAGTAGTTCGGTTCGGGCTGAATGAGGGAATAGAAAGAATCTACGATCTCACCGTCGCGCACCACCACTACACCCACACTGCACACACTGGTGCGTTCAAAATTGGCGGTTTCAAAATCTATTGCTGCAAAGTCTTTCATTTCATTGTCTTTTAAAATTATGTATTCGGAATCGGGCACCGGTCCTTACAGTACTCCGGCTGCCGGGTCCTGTTTTTCAACCAACAACTCTTTCAGCCGGCGGTGCATCTTCTGCGCCCGCTTGCTCTGTTTCTCGGCCAGATTCTCCATCTGTGCCGGATCGTTCTTGCGGTCGTACAGATGGCGCTCGGTGATCACTCCGTTCTTGAAGCGTACGGCATAGGTGTAGCGCGCATCACGCAAACCTCGGGCACCGGTGGTGAGGTGCTTGCCTTTCTTGTTCACTTCGCTGTAAAGCATATAAAGCTGCTCGCGCGGCATCTTCTTACGGCTGCCCCGAATCTGCTCACTCAGATCGCGCGTCTGCACCGTGGCCGGAATCTTTTCCTTCAGTCCCATCAGAGAAAGGACTGTGGGACAGAAATCTTCCAATGACACCAGCAGGTCGTCGTCCATACGGGGTTTGAGATGTCCTTTCCACGACACCATGAACGGCACACGCATCGCCTCTTCATAGAAGATATTCTTTCCGATATTTCCGTGCATGCCCATGCTGTCGCCATGATCGGACACAAACACCACAATGGTATTCTCCAGCAGTCCGTTTTCTTCCAGACTCGCCATGATGCGCCGGAACTGGTCGTCCACTCCGGATATGCAGGCATAATAGTCGGGCAGACTGCGCTTGAAATATTTCACGAACTTGGGGTCTGCATCACGCAGATGCGGCATGGTCTGCACGATGGAGTCCACATTGAGATTCTTATAGCGCTTATATTTTTCGGGCACCAGTTCGTAACCGGTGTGCGGAGGATTCATGGACACCATCAGGGCAAAAGGCTGCCCGCTGTGCGCCACACTGTCGATATAGTTGATGGCCAGATTGGCCTCATACTCCGGTCCCCATTGGTTTACATAGTAAAAGTCCTGCCGCCCGCCATCGGCATTCCAGTACAGCGGACGCAGATGCTGGTCATACGTGCCATAGGCCACCCAATAGTCGAAACCGTGACGGCGGTGTGGCGGGCACCATTCGTTCCAGGCCATATTGCCCCGGTTGTTGGCACAGTCGATAAACGGTTCCACCGGTTTGTCCAGATGCCACTTTCCGATGTAGGCCGTCTCATAACCGGCATCCTTTTCCATGTACTCGCCCAGCGTCTTGATCTGGGAGGGCAGCATCAGATTATTGCGGAAGCAGCCGGTCTCGGTGGGGTATTTACCGGTCTGGAACAGGGCGCGGCAGGGTCCGCACACCGGCTGGGGCGAAAAGGCGTTGTCAAACTTCACGCCCTCCGCTGCCAGCTCGTCCAGATTGGGCGTGATGTTCAGCGGCTGACCGAAGCAGCCGCAGGTGTCCCAGCGCTGCTGGTCACTGAAATAAAAGATGATGTTATATGCCACGATTTTTTCCCTTTCTTTACTGTTTCACTTTCGCTTCCTTCATCTTGCCGCGCAGGATGCCGAGGATGACCACTACGATCAGCGCAATGAAGATCCAGCAGTACACGCTGTCGAAGAAGATGCTGGGGCTTCCGTCCGAGATGAGCAGGGCGCGGCGGAAATTGGTCTCCGTCATATTGCCCAGCACCATGCCCAGCAGCACAGGGACAGCAGGCAGCTCCAGCTTGCGCATGAACCACGCCATCACGCCGAACACCAGCGCAACGCTCAGGTCGAAATAGCTGCTGTTCACCGAGTAAGCACCGGCAAAGCAGAAGATGACGATGATAGGGGTCAGGATCTGCTGGGGGATGGAGACGACCTTTGCAAACAGGCTGGTCAGGTACTTGCCCTGCAGGAACATGAAGATGTTCACAAGGATAAGACCCAGCATGATGGCGTACATGATCGCACCATCCGTGGTAAAGAGCGAGAGGCCGGGGTTCAGGCCGTTGATCATCAGAGCGGACAGCATAATGGCCACGCAGCCGTCGCCGGGGATGCCCAGCGTCAGCAGGGGGATGAGGGTCGCACCGCAGACAGCGTTGTTGGCCGACTCCGCCGCCGCAACGCCCTCCACAGAACCGTGGCCGAACTCTTCCGGGTGTTTGGACATATTCTTTGCAGTGTTGTAGGAGAACCAAGAGGCTTCCGAAGCGCCCGTACCGGGCACAATGCCCACGCAGGAGCCGATGAGAGAGCCGATGAGCACCGGGCGGAGCATCCGCTTGTACTCATCCTTTGTGATCTTGCCGTCGTCGTTTCCGATCTTTCCGGCGTGGAGGTTCAGCTCGCTCCGCTTCAGCTCCGCCTTGCCGATGATCTCCACCAGTGCGAACAGGCCGATGAGGGTAACGGCAAGGTCGAGGCCCAGATACAGGCGGTGGACGCCGAAGGTAAAGCGGTCGTAGCTGGTCATGGGGTCTGCACCCACGCAGGAGATGAGCAGGCCGAGGCAAGCGGCGATGATGCCCTTGACGAGGCTCTTGCCCGAAACGCCTGCGATGATGGTCATGCCGAACAGGCAGACCATGAAGTACTCCGCCGTGCCCAGCTGTGCCGAAATTTTGGCCACCTGCGGGCCGAGGAAGAGCAGCACCAGTGCAGAGAAGATGCCACCGAAGGTGGAGGCATACAGCGCGATTTTAAGAGCCGCCTTGGTGCGGCCCATCTTGGACAGTGGATGACCGTCCAGCATAGTAGCCGCCGCGTGGGGCGTGCCCGGGGTGTTGATGAGGATGGCCGACACCGAGCCGCCGTATCCACCCGCACAGTAGATACCCAGAAGGAACATCATGCCGGGAATGGCCTTCATGGTGTAGGTAACAGGCAGAAACAGGATGATGCAGAGGATGACACTCAGGCCAGGAATGGCGGCAAATACGCAGCCGATGAAGACGCCGAGGTTGATCCATATGATATTTTCAAGGGTAAAAAGCAGCCCGGAGGCCGGGCCGATAAAGTCAAACAAACCCATATTCTGCCTCCTCAGAAACTAACATTCAGCACGAAGTGGAACACGACCCAGATCAGCACCGCCATCGAGACGGTGATGGCGTAGTAGAGGGGCTTCTTGCAGCGGAAAAACAGCAGGAAGGCCACCGCGCAGAATACAGCACCCACCACAAACAGGTCTGTGACCTCCGCCAGCAGGTAAGTGACCACCAGAATAAGGACGATTACCAGAGCCTTGACCTCCACCAGAAGGTTGAGCGTCTTAGTCTTGGCCGGGCGGTGCATTACCATGTTATATGCCTCGCGGCCCACCAGAAGGGCACTCATGGCCAGCATGAGCCAGATCAGCATCGTCGGGAAGGCGCGGCCGTTCACAACGTCCTTTTCCGAAATCTGCACCTGCCGGGGCATGATGAGCAGCAGTACAATGCCGATGACCAGAAACAGAATGCCGCAGATCAAATCAACAGGGTACTCGATGTTCTTCTTCTCGAGCTTCGCGCCCCAGTCATCCAGTCTTGCTTCGATGCGTTCTATCAGATTTTTCACCTGTTTCCACTCCTTTTTAAATATAAAAGCAGGGGACGGTGTCATCCCCTTCCCCTGCTTCAGCTTTTTGTCGCTATGAGGACTTTTTATCAGCCTGCCACGATGTCCTTATACTGCTCGACGATGCTCTTGACGTTCTCAATGTGAGCCTTCACATCCTCTTCGCTCATCGTGTCAACTTCCAGCAGCATGGTGTCGTTCAGCCACTCGACCATCTCATCATCGGCGAGGATCTTATCATACAGCTCTTTCAGCTCGGCAACCTTTGCGGCGTCAGTACCTTTGCGAGCCATGACGAAGCAGCGGTTGCGGAAGTAGGGATAGCCCTTGGAGCCAACGCCCTCAACGCCTGCGAAGGGGCCGTTTTCGATAGCCTTGTCATCGAATGCGCAAACCACATCAACGCCGCCCTGCTGGTAGGTCTCAAGAATCTGAGACTGGTGAGAGACCGCGAAGTTCGTTTCACCCTTAGCTACAGCCTGTGCAGCCTCCGCAGCGGACTGGTACGGAGTCAGTTTCAGCTGGTCGCCGGCACCCATAGAGCCGAACAGAGCCGCTGCCAGGAAAGCCTCGGAGCCGGTAGCGCCGTTAACGGCCACGGATACGGGGTTGCCTGCCTTGACATAGGCCTCCAGATCGTCCAGATTCTTGAGGTTCAGTGAAGAATCAGCGGACAGGACGAAGACGGAGGAGTACAAGTTCTCCACGAACTCGAAATCGTCGTAGCTGAACTGCAGCTTGGCCGGATCCAGAGTCTCGGTAATGGCGAACAGACCCTCACCGGCGAAGACCAGTTCCTTATCATTTGCCTTAGTACTGGACACCCAAGTGTTGACAGTAGCAGCATCGCCCTTGACGGCTTCAGCAACCAGTGTGATTTTATTATCAGAATAATCAGGGGACTTGGCAGCAGCCTTTTGGCTGACCATCGCTGCTACACCAGACGGTGCCCACGGGCAGGTAACTTTCCAGCTCTCCTGTTTGCTTCCGCAGCCGGTAAGCATCGACAAAGCAAGGACACCGGCGGTGACCAACGCCGCAATACGCTTTTTCATCATTTTACTCTCCTTTTTTGTTTTGCCTTTTCGTGTGGTAGCAAGCACTTCACCGTGCTTTTGTTACCAACAAGATAACATTTCAAGCAATTTCAAGTCAACAAATTTTTTTATTTTACAAAAAAAGTTGTCTGGTAAAAGAGCTAAATGACCACATCTGTATTTTGCTGTAGAAAACTTATTGTGCATATTGCACATCAGCTTGAATCATCTTTGTGCAGCTTAAATTCTTTCATGATGTAAAGTGTATCATATTCATAATAGAAGTCTTACTATTGTCTCCATTCATAAATAATTTCTTCGGAATCATCTTGACGTACTCTACGAACCATGATATTCTCTATCACAAATCCCACTGAACTTGTAGATTGATTGCAAATCTTCTGCAAAAGTGGTTGGTTATCACCGTGAGACCCACCACTTCAGTGAGGAAAAATCCACGAAAGAAGCTACCGCCCCGCAACACACCCGATTCATTTTGCCGCCGATTCACCCGACAAAATCATCGCTGCGCTGCGTGGGCGGTATTTTTCTTTTTCACAAATAAAATCTTATGTAGTTGTTCAATCTTCCAAAATTTGTTTTCGGTTGTTGACCATACAACTGCAAAGTGTTATTCTTGTGCTTGAAAGAAGCAGGTTGTAGTGTCCGCACTGCGCCCGGCTTTCTTCATACTGTACCTTGAATCTTACATAAGCCGTCTGAACGAGATACGGCAAGAACGGCAGGCGGGAGGACGTGAAGACCCACCATTATATCATCAGCTTCGACCCGAAGGATGCAGTAGAGAACGGCCTGACCATGGAACGGGCGCAAGCCCTCGGCTTGCAGTTCTGCAAGGACAACTTTCCCGGTCATCCCGCCATCGTCTGCACTCACCCGGACGGTCACAACAGTGCCGGGAACATCCACGTCCACATCGTCATCGGCAGCTTGCGCGTCCGCACCGTGGAACGGCAGCCCTTCATGGACAAGCCGTGCGACTGGGAAGCGGGCAAGAAGCACCGCTGCACCTCTGCCATGCTCCGGCACCTTCGTGTCGCTGTCATGGAGATGTGCGAGCAAGCCGACCTGAACCAGATCAACCTGCTGGAAGCCCAAGGCGACCATGTTTCGGAGCGCGAGTATTGGGCGCAGCGGCGCGGACAACGCCGCCTCGACCATGCCAACGCCAAACTTGCCGCCGAAGGGCAGCAGCCCACCCAGACCGTCTACCAGACCGAGCTGGACAAGCTGCGAAAGCAGATCTACGCTGTGCTGAACAAGACCACCACCTTCGAGGAATTTTCTGCATTGCTCATGCAGGAACACGGCATCGCCGTGAAGGAGAGCCGAGGCCGGTTGAGCTACTGCCCACCCGGCCGGACAAAGTTCATCACCGCCAAGAAACTGAGCAAGAAGCTGGAAAAAGAGCAGGTGCTGACCGCCCTCTCCCAGAACATCCAGCTTGCCGCCATCATCCAGCCCAGCAGCGAGAAGAAGCCGGATAAGATCAGGAAACTGGTTGACATTCAGGCGAAAGTTGCCGCAGGTAAGGGCATCGGCTATGAGCGTTGGGCGAAAAAGTTCAACCTCAAACGCTGGTCGCAGACCCTCATCCTGTTGCAGGAGAAAGGTCTCACCAGCGAAG
>ENA-USUJ01001081-USUJ01001081.1-human-gut-metagenome-genome-assembly--contig:-NODE-1081-length-24010-cov-11.335645_pt1 | contig 24010 bp, 24 predicted proteins | sample MGYA00250061_ERZ773398 | MGnify/ENA primary metagenome ERZ773398 (study PRJEB29103, sample SAMN06111992) | human gut metagenome | biome: human gut; feature: ankylosing spondylitis patient; material... | reverse complement strand
GGGACTTGAACCCGCACCCAAGCAATATGGACTAGATCCTTAGTCTAGCGCGTATGCCAATTCCGCCACGACTGCTTATGTAACTACGCTGTTTACCAGCGACGATAGCTATAATACCATATCCGTTTTATAATTGCAACCCCTAAAATAATTTTTTTCAATTTTTTTATTCTTGACACATGACGCCGGGAATGATATTATTATAAAGCTTGCAGTCGTGGCGGAATTGGCATACGCGCATGATTCAGGTTCATGTCCGCTTACGTGGGTGTGGGTTCAAGTCCCATCGACTGCACTTCTTCTTATTATTTTATTGCCTCGGTTTATCCGGGGTATTTTTATTTTCGTAAAATTTTCTGCATCAATTGATAAATCCGCGGATATATGATAGAATAACATAAAATTTTATTATTAATCGGAGGTATCCTATGTTTTGTATTTATTGCGGTAAAGAAATACCGGATGGAACAGTGTGTGAATGCCGTAAGAATCCGGTATCTGTACCTGATACACAGAAGACACCGGCAGCTGATGCACAGGCGCCGGCGGATAACGGACAGGCAGCTGCAAGTGAGGCTCCTTACGCAGACTTTACATACAATCCTAATCCTGCACCGGACAATAACTATAACAATGTCTACAATAATAATTTTAATAACTTTAATAATCCTTCCGGTCAGGCGGCATTTAACACAACATATTCGCCGATGCCGCTAAGCGAACGCCACACCGCAATCAAAAAGGTTATGGCATCACCTCTCGCTCTGATTGCAGCCATACTGTATTCTGTCGGAACCGCTTGTTCAGTTTTCAACGGATTTAACATAAGTATATTCTCAATACTTACATTGGTGGCTCTCTGGGTTACATACTCGGCGGCAAAGAAAGATGCACCGCTTAAGTCATCAGGTTTTACCATTGCATCCGGTCTTACCATTGCACAGATAGTCCTTATGTCCGTCGCATATGTTAGTATCGCTGCCGTTCTTGTACTTTTTGCATGTATACCGGGCGAGCTTGCCAAAGCATATCCCGAAGCCGCCAGGTACATCAGTCAGACTTTTGACATTACAATGCCGGCATCCATTGATTTGAACAGTGCAATATTCATCATCCTGCTGGTTGTGTGGACATGCATGTTCATATTCATTGTTTTCTATTATGCAACCTTACGTTCAAGCATAGTAAGTGTACGTTCGGAGCTGAATAACGAGGCGCCTAAGCACAGAATAAGCATGTTTCCTCTTATCATACTTATATTAAGTTCCGTAATGTCAATTGCCAATTCTATATACACGATAATCAACATTGACCATTACGCCGATATGTTTAACAATTTGCTGAATTCGTCGCTTGAATCCGCAGGCATCAATTACAAAATAAATATCAGTTTTGGAATAATCGGGCCTATCGGCTCATTATGTGTTGCCATTTCCATGATTTTCATTGCTGTGATGTTTATCAGAATTAGAAATAACCGCGAGAACGCGTAGTAATATGCACAATGCAAAGCCGGCCGCATCATATCAGATGCAGCCGGCTTTATTTATTTGATTACCGTGATATTATTGCATTTTTCATATCCGGGAACCATTCTGTCGCATATAAAATTCGTACCCTCGAACGGTGCAAAGCTAACCGAACTTACCTTATTAAATTTAGAATAGTCACACAGAACATAACTTTCCTTGCAATGACTCATCGCCATTTTCTTAATAAGTGCTTCATTCGCATCAGGTGTTGTACATCCGTTCTCTCTTGTAACTGCGTTAGTTCCGAAAAATCCTTTGGTAAAATGATAATTCTTCAGAGTTTCCATAGCATAACTTCCGATTATTGCCTCAGTTGATGCTTTAAGTTCACCGCCGACAAGATAGACTTTAAATCCTCCGGCCGCAAGCTGCCTTGCATGTGTAATGCCATTGGTTACAAATGTAACCGCCTGCTCCTCAATATAGTCTATCATATAAGCAGTTGTTGTTCCGGCATCAAGATACACAAAATCATTCTTCTGAATAAGAAGAGCAGCATATCTGGCTATTCTTTTCTTCTCATCGATGTTAAGATCATTCTTCTGTTCAAATGTATATTCATATGCCGTAACCTGCTGTTGTTCTTTAAGCGTAGCACCGCCAAAAACCTTGGACAGTTTCCCTTCCTTATCAAGATAACTGATATCTCTTCTTGCCGTAGACTCGGAAATTCCAAGTTTTTCGCTGATTTCCTGAGTAGTTACGCTGCCTTTTTCCTTCAGGAGCTTGAGAATCATCTCCTGTCTCTGTAATGTTAACATTTCTTATCCGCCTTATATTCCTTAACATTGGTTTCGAGTACTATTTTGCGAATCGGCAGAACGCTTGCAGGTGATACCGAAAGTTCATCCACACCCATGGCCAGAAATTCTTTGGTGAGTGTTCTGTCAGCTCCAAGTTCTCCGCAGATTCCTGCCCAGATTCCGGCTTTATGCGCATTCTCCACAACCATGGATATCATCTTAAGCACCGCCGGATGATGCGCATCATAGAACATATCAAGTTCCGTATTCTGCCTGTCAATCGCAAGTGTATACTGTGTAAGGTCATTGGTACCTATGCTGAAGAAATCAACTTTCGAAGCAAGTACATCACTCATCATAACCGCCGCAGGCGTTTCTATCATAATTCCCTGCTCAGGATTGCCGTAACTGATTCCCTGTTCGTCAAGTTCCTTCTTGACTTCATCCACTATTTCATAGATACGGTCGATTTCCCACGCACTTATTATCATAGGATACATTATTGCAATATTCCCGTATGCGCTCGCACGGAATAATGCTCTTAACTGGACCTTGAAAATTTCCGGCCTCGTAAGGCATATCCTGATAGCACGGCATCCCATTGCCGGGTTGGCTTCATGTTTAAGATTAAAATAATCACACTGCTTGTCTGCGCCTATATCAAGTGTCCTTATAATAACCTTCTTGCCCGCCATCGTCTCGGCAACCTGCTTATATATCACAAACTGTTCTTCTTCGGTAGGAAAATCTTTACTTTCAAGGTATATGAACTCACTTCTGAAAAGTCCTATACCTCCGGCATCGTTCTGTATCACCTTCGCCAGGTCCTTTATGTTGCCTATATTAGCATAAAGATTTATCTTCTGTCCGTCAATGGTTACATTTTCCCTGCCCTTAAGGCTTGCCAGAAGCTTCTTCTGTTCATCATCCCTGGCTTTATTTTCACGCATCATCTCAAGCATAGCTTCGTCCGGATTGATATATACAGTGCCCTTGGTTCCATCCACTATCGCAAGGCATCCGTCAATATCATCATCAAGGTCAACCGGGGTATTGACTAAAGCCGGAATGCCCATTGTTCTTGCCAGAATCGCCGTATGGGAATTTGTCGAACCGTGCACGGTAACAAAAGCAAGTACCTTATCCTTATCTAACTGGACAGTTTCAGACGGTGCAAGGTCATCCGCAATAATTATCACCGGTTCATCGCCGGTTAAGTCCGAAGATGAACTGCCGCTCAGAACATTGATTACACGTTCAGATATATCTTTTACATCAGCAGCACGTTCTTTCATATAATCATCATCCATAGATGCAAACATCCTTGAGAAATTATCTCCGGTTGTTGCAACGGCATACTCTGCATTCACGCCCTGTGACGTTATGATGTTCCTGACCGAATCATTATAATCATCATCTTCAAGCATCATCTGATGAACTTCAAATATTGCCGCATTGGCTTCGCCGACTTCTTTAAGTGCTTTATCATGTAATGCTGCAAGTTCACCAATGCTTTTCTTTCTGGCATCTTCATACCTAGCCAGTTCCGCACCGGTATCACTGACTCTCACGCGCTTTACCTGACGTTCATCCTTGGAAAACAATCTGATTCTGCCGATTGCAATGCCACCATATACACTTTTACCTTCATATACCTTCATAAGCATTCTCCCTATGTCCGGAATTTAAAGATTAGCCTGCATAAACGCATTTATGGTCTCACACGCTTTATCTTCATCTTCACCGTCAAAAGTAATTGTAACTTCTTCGCCCCTCTTAACGCCAAGGCCCATAATTCCAAAAATTGCTTTGCAATTCATTGCCTTTCCGTCTTTCGCGATTTTAATATCACACGCAAATTCCTTTGCTGCCTTTACCAAAAGTCCTGCCGGACGTGCATGAATTCCTTCCGGATCTGTAATTACATACTTGATTTCTTTCATGAATTTTTCCTCCTAATTTGTCTTATTTTTCTTTAATATTCCTAAAAGTATCGTAGATACTGCCGTTCCTATCAAAAGTGCAAGCAGATACATCAATGGATTGCCCATAACCGGTACTACGAAAATTCCGCCGTGCGGTGCCATAAGAGTACAGTTAAATGCCATTGAAAGTGCTCCTGCCACTCCAGCGCCTATTGCACAAGCCGGGATTACTCTCAGCGGATCTGCAGCTGCATACGGGATAGCTCCTTCAGTTATGAACGCAAGTCCCATAATAATATTGACTGGACCGGATTGTCTCTCCTGCTTGGTAAATTTCTTTTTGAAGAAAAGTGTGGCAAGGGCTATTGCACATGGCGGAACCATTCCGCCTATCATGACTGATGCCATTATATCATAGTTACCGGCTGCTATTGATGCTGTTCCGAACACATAAGCTGCTTTGTTAAACGGACCGCCCATATCAATTGCCATCATTGCGCCAAGTACAAGTCCGAGTATGATCCTGCTTGCACTTCCCATGCTGTGAAGACCGTTATTCATGGCTGTATTGACAAATCCCATTACCGGTTCTACCGCAAATTTCATTGCAAGTCCCATAAGCAGTATTCCTATAAGCGGATATATGAGTACCGGCGCTATTTTTTCCAACACCTCAGGAAGTTTAGAACATATCTTCATAAGAAGGAGTACTATATATCCTGCTGCAAATCCCGCTACGAGTGCGCCGAGGAATCCCGATGTTCCGTTTGCGGCTATCATTCCGCCTACAAATCCGACTGCAAGAGCAGGTCTGTCCGCAATCGCCATGGCTATAAATCCTGATAGTACCGGCAGCATAAATTTAAAAGCAACATTACCAATTTCATTAAACAAAGCCGCAGCTGATGTTATTGTACCGAAATCAGCTCTTTCAGCTGCAGACAATGAATTTATATCAATGGAGAATCCATCTATCAGAAATGAAAGTGCTATGAGTATACCACCTCCGACAACAAACGGAAGCATATGCGAAACGCCATTCATAAGTTGTGTATAAATCTTATGTCCTATACCTTTCTTTCCCGATGTCTGCGTTCCGGCAGATGCATCTTCGGAAGTATTGCTTTGATATACAGGTGCGTTTCCGGCAATTGCCATATCGATAAGTTCATCTGCCTTGTTAATTCCATCAGAAACCGGACGTTCTATAAGTTTCTTACCGTTAAATCTCTCCATAGGAACCTTGGCGTCAGCTGCCACTATTATAAAATCAGCTTCTTCTATATCCTTATCGGTAAGGACATTCTTGGCTCCTCCGGATCCTCTTGTCTCGATTTTGATATGACAATTCTTAGCCGCAGCGGCTTTTTCAAGTCCCTCCGCTGCCATATAGGTATGTGCAATGCCTGTAGGACACGATGTTACGGCAAGTATTTTTATGGCTCCTTCAGCCGGCTCGTTATTATCTGTAAGCCTCTCATCAACACTCTTTTTCTCTTCGTCTGCCCTGTCTATGATATCCAGGAATTCGTCAACAGTTCCGGCATTGCGCAGACTCGTTGTAAACTGCTCATCCATAAGCATCATTGAAAGCTTGCTTAACACATCAAGATGAATATTATCCTCAGTGTCAGGTGCTGCTATAAGAAAAAGTAACGTCACCGGTTCACCGTCAAGCGAATCAAAATCGACTCCGTTCTTAATTACCATTGCTGCGAGGCCAGGCGTATTTACTGAACTGCATTTACCATGCGGGATTGCAATTCCTTCGCCAACGCCCGTTGTACTTTCTTCTTCCCTCGCAAACACCTGCCTGCGGTAACCTTCCACGTCATTAAGCCTTCCGGCTGCCTCCATAAGTGCAACTGCATCATTAAGAGCTTCTTCCTTGCTCTTAGGAGCTGCATCAAGAGAAATGCTTCTCTTGTCGAGTAGATCTGTAATTCTCATACCTTCGTCCTCCTATTTTATAAAGTTATCTGATCATACACTTTCTTTATCTCTGCTCCGGTTGCAAGGTTCTCAGAGAAAGCACTTGCACTGCCCGCCGCAACACCCATGCAGAAGGCATGTCTGTAATCATGTTTCTCCATATAACCTGCCATAAATCCGGCAACCATCGAATCTCCTGCACCTACTCCGTTAATCAGCTTACCTTTCGGAGCCTCTGTTTCAAGTACCTGTCCGTCTTCAGCCACGAGCACCGCACCTTCACCAGCCATTGATACAAGGACATTGACAGCTCCCATTTCCTGAAGTTTCTTTGCATACGGTATAACCGATTTCCTGCTTGTAAGTTCCACACCGAATATCTCTCCAAGTTCGTAATTATTCGGTTTGATAAGGAACGGTTTATACGGAAGCACCTTCATAAGAAGGTCTCTCGTCGCATCTACTGCGATAATGACGCCTCTTCCTTCAAGTGCCTGCATTATTTTCTCATAGGCATCATCGCCCATCCCTGCTGGAATGCTTCCGGAAAGGAACAATATATCTCCTCCCTTAAGCTCATCAAGTCTGTCCATAAGCATCTTAACCTGTTCTTTACCTATATCGGGGCCACGGCCGTTAATCTCCGTTCCTTCTATTGTGCTTAGTTTCAGATTGATTCTTGAAAATCCATCATCTAATCGTATGAATCCATTATTGACACCCAGTCCGCTTAATCTTCGTATTATTTCATCACCGGTAAATCCGGCTACAAATCCAAGCGCCGTGTTCGGTATTCCCAGATTCACAAGGACTGTCGATACATTGATGCCCTTACCTCCCGGAAGAATCTTCTCGGAATCCGTTCTGTTGGTAATTCCGGTCTTAAAATCCTTTACCGAAACAATATAATCCAATGACGGGTTAAATGTTACTGTGTAAATCACTTGTATTACCTCCTCCGTTCTTGATAGTACAAGTATAACGCCAAATTCAATCAAAGTCAATCATTTTCTTTCATTTTTTGAACATTTTTTATTATTTATGGTTTTGAATGAGTTTTTTTGACTGTTTTTGCCGTAAAAGGGCAAAAAAATACGCCTGTCAGCATAATGTGACAGACGCATTTATATAATAAGCTGAAAAAGGGACTCGAACCCTCGACCTGCTGATTACGAATCAGCTGCTCTACCAACTGAGCTATTTCAGCATGCACAAGCACGAAAAATATAATAACATTATTTGCGTGAATTGTAAATAGCCAAAATAATTTATCTTTCACTTTTCTTACTATTATTTCCGATAGCCGCAAGAAAACGCTCTTCTATAAGTTCTATCATAAGTGATATTTTCCTGTGTGACGTTCCGCTTGCAAACGGCACAAATCCACCCGCCATCTCGGCATGACCTCCGCCGCCTCCGATATCAGAAAGCGCATCATTGGTAACAATTCCGGCATTGATTTCTCCGATACTTCTGACAGAGAGCTTTATGCCGTCATCTCTTATTGAATATACAACAGTAAAATCGATTTCAACAAGGTCAAGCATAAAATCAGATATGCTTGCAATAAGAGCCTCAGGGCAATTATATCCGGTATTGGCAAAACTGATATTATCATATATCTTAATACTGTTTATTGCATTGGCATATGCCTTAAGGTCCTCAAATTTCAGCGAACAATGCTCAAGCGAACTTATAAGTTCCATATCACACTTCCCGTAGAGCTGCTGATAAACATCAACATCAGCCTGTGATACGCCTCTCGATAATCCTATGGTGTCGCTCTTAATTCCGTATATAAGCGCCGTGGCAACACGCTCATCCATCTGTATATCATTTTCCAGGTAATATTGCGCAATAATCGTGGCACATGCACCATATTCCGGTCTAATATCCGCATATCTGTAATCATTTGTGTTACAGTTTTCAAATGACGGGTGATGGTCTATGCATATTATCTCATTGCCCGGAGTATCAACAATATTGGAATTGCCTTTCTGCGAATCCACCAGGATGATTTCATCATTCTCACACATACCATTGATTGAATCAAGATCTATAAGTTCAATCCCCAATTTGTTTACAAAACCATTCGTGCTGAACCGTTCTATTTTACCCTTATAACAGATTGATGATTTTATCCCATAATATTTAAGTAGTTCCGATAGGCCAAATGCACTTGCTATTGCATCCGGATCCGGAAAATTATGAGTCTGTATATAAACCATGTCACCTTTGATATTACTGACTATCTCTTCAAAACGGTTCATTGCAAATCCTCGCATCAACGATATTTTATGGAAATATTCTACAGCAATGCCGAACTATTTTCAATATTTTTCATAAAATATTATATCACAAGCATATAATTATAGGTTTTAAGGAGGAAAAAATGAGCACTGCCCTTTCTTTGGAAAACATTTCCTACTCTTACCACACAGTACAAGGTGAAACCTGTGCTCTCAAGGATATATCGCTTGATATTCCGAAAGGCAGCTTTGTGTCTGTCGTAGGGCCGTCCGGGTGTGGCAAATCCACCCTTTTATCCATTATAGCCGGAATAATCCGGCCGGATTCCGGACGCATATTGATAAACGGCCGCGATATAAGTCCCGGTAACGATTCGATCGGATATATGCTCCAACACGACCATTTATTTGAATGGCGGTCAATTTACGGCAATGTGATGCTGGGTCTTGAAATAAAACGCAGGAAAAAAACGGACGGCACCTCTTATGTCGATGAACTTCTTAAGCGATACGGTCTGGGTGAATTCAAAGCATCCAGGCCGTCTGAACTTTCAGGAGGCATGCGTCAGCGCGCAGCTTTAATCAGGACTCTCGCACTTGAACCTGAGATTCTGCTTCTGGATGAACCGTTTTCGGCGCTTGATTACCAGACCAGACTCACTGTATGTGATGATATATATTCAATCATCAAAAAGGAACACAAGACCGCCGTGTTAGTAACGCATGATTTGTCGGAGGCAATTTCAGTCGGAGATACCGTATATGTATTAAGCAGGCGTCCGGGCCGGATTGCACGTTCGGTTTCCGTCGATTTTCCGGCAGACCTGACACCTCTCATGCGCAGAAATGCACCTGAATTCAAGGATTATTTCAATATATTGTGGAAGGAGCTTAACGAAAATGGATAAAATAATTTCCCAAAGCCAGCTAAGATACCTGAAAAGCCGTAAAAGACAACACTTCTGCATTATTATCATGCGCACACTGATTCTGGTTCTGTTGATCGGCGGATGGGAACTATGCGCGGACATCGGCGTACTCAATTCTTTTGTATTCAGCAGTCCTTCAAGAATTATCAGATGTTTTACCGATATGGCCGGAACAGGCATAATATGGAAGCATCTGTGGGTAACCGTTTACGAAACCCTCATATGTTTCTCCATCGTAATTGCGGCAGGCATGCTATGCGCAATGTTAATGTGGCGGTTCCGGATGGTTTTCAAAATTGCAGAACCATACATTGTGCTCTTGAACAGTCTGCCCAAATCGGCGCTCGCACCGGTCCTCATAGTATGGCTCGGCAACAATGTAAAAACCATTATCGTCGCTGCGGTTTCCGTTGCCATATTCGGTGCTGTTTTAAGCATATATACTGCCTTCATTGAAACAGACCCGGAAAAAATCAAATTAATCCGTACTCTCGGTGGCAAGAGACGGCATATTCTCACCAAACTGGTCATACCATCTTCAATACCAACAATAATCAATACAATGAAAGTAAATCTTGGTCTTTCGCTTGTAGGTGTGATTATCGGTGAATTCCTGGCGGCCGACAGCGGTCTTGGTTATCTGATAATATACGGAAGTCAGGTTTTCAAAATGGACTGGGTTCTTATGTCAATTGTGATATTGTGCATTTTATCGGGAGTTCTGTATAAATTAATAAACATTCTTGAAAAGAAGGCCGGACATTCAAGCTGATCTTAATGTACAAAAAGGGAGACACCCTCTGTGAAAGTGTCTCCGGTACATATCTGTTGTGTTTTTCTTTTTATTGTTTCATCGGATCATTTATCTGTTTCTTATGGCATCAACAGGTTTCTTTGATGCTATCTTCTTCACCGGTATGAAACTTGCCGCTGCCGCAACAAAAATACTCAGAACAAGTATCAGCAGAACCTGTCTCGGTCCGAATGTCAGAAGACTTATAAGTACGCCAAGATCTTTTCTTATGTAATTATTGATAATCATCGTAACTGCAAATACACCGGCTGCCGAGAGCACGAAATTAATCATTGCAATTATGAAGCTTTCAGAGAAAAATATCCTGAATACATCATTACTTCTCGAACCAATAGCCCTCAGTATACCAATTTCCTGTTTCTTGTGCGCAACGCTGGTTGCGATAAAGTTTGCCAACATTACAGTTGCAAATACCGCAAAACCGATTCCGATATACATAAATACCTTAGCTAAATTCTTCAATATTGTGTTTACGGTATCAAGTTCATATGTTGTGCTGTTCTGAATCTCATATCTTATATCGCTGTTTTCACGGTAACTGTAACTTACAACTTTCATTACATCCGCTTTAGTCTGAGGCATTACACCTACAACGTAATTATATTCTCCGTTCCGCTTCGGATCTGTAAGTTCATTGACCCTGTTGGTGTCAGATACTATAAATGACGATATTTTGGCATAAATGCTGTCATCTTTGACTATACCCACAATTTTATACCCGTCATACTCCTCATAGCTGCCATCATAACCGTTAATCCAGAGTTTCAGTTTTATATCTTTAAGATTGTCTGCCACACTTGTGATATCCGTATTCTCTATCGAGTTGATATTAAGCGATGAAAATGTCACAATTATTTCTTTATCACCAAGCTCCTTCTTCTCTCCGTCCGTCCAGACTATATCTTCCTTAGGCACATCCTCAAAATGCACTATGCTCTCATTCGACCACAAGTTATACCCGTCATCCGTAGCATCAAGTCCGATTATTGCATTAATAGGTATAAGCTTAGGTTCATTCTGAATCATTTTATCAAGGTGTCCGTCACCTACCATTGCCGTTCCGGCAAGTCCGTATCCGGTTTCATAACTGAATTCATTATATAATGCATAATTAATAAGAGCATCGGCAGTTGACTGCCCTTCTTTCTTCTTGATAAGCGATTCGTATCTGTCCAGATTAAGTCCGGTGTCAACAATACCGGTTATTGTGTATTCTTCCTCTTCAAGCTTAAGCGTCTTACCGATAAGATCATCATATTTCTCAATTTTGTCAGCTTCCTGACTTTTATCCTGCCGGTATCCTCCTATCTTAAATGATTCAAAAACATATTCGCTTACCGCAAGCTCGTTCTTGTTTCCGTCCGGAAGTCTTCCTGCTGCAAGCTTAACATTCAGTTTATCCATCTTATCATTATCAATTTCGGTGAATCCACTGAAACTCCGTGCATATATATTGAACTCGGTTTCGGTAAATTTGGCTTCCGGATCGTAGTATGAGCCTAAATCTATCGAACTCATCGGACTGAACACACCGCTGAACGGAATCTTTAAATCCTGTTCCATCTGCTGCACTTCTTCTTTGCTTATCTTATAGTTTCCGCTATTCCACCAGTAACCGTTACCACCGTCAGCGCTCTTAACGCTCTTTGAATAAGCAAGATATTTAACACCACTGTCAATAAGCGAATTGGTGCATACCTTTATATGATTGTATGAACCAAATGTATCTGCCAGTCCGAAAAGGCCGAAGGCCTGACACGACAGCAGAATAGTTATGATAAGACGGATTTTCTTATATTTTAATCCGCTTGCACCGATTTTAAAGGCATTCTTAAGAGGCAGTTTTGATTTGATAAGCTTGAATGCCGAACCATCCTGTTTCTTTATTTTATTCTGGTCGGTTGCCGTGAAACGCTTGCTGTTTATACGATTTTTTCCAAGCCTCAATGTTACCTGTCCACTTCCGAGTCTGTCTATATAATCATTGATTGCCAGTCTGTCTTCCTCCGTAAGATGGTAACCTGAAGCTATCCTGACCATGTCATTATCGTATATAACATTATCTTCCTGTTCCGCTTCTTCACCATCTCCCGAATATTCCACATCACTTATAACGTGGCCGTCAGCCAGCTCAATTATCCTGTCGGCATATTGTTCGGAAAATTCCCTGTCATGGGATACAATTATCACAAGTTTATCGCGCGAAAGTTTCTTTAATGTATCAAAAATCTGTCTTCCCGTATTGGAATCAAGCGCGCCTGTCGGCTCATCAGCCATTATGATCTCAGGGTTCTTGATAAGCGCTCTCGCTATGGCTACTCTCTGTTTCTGTCCTCCCGAGAGTTCGTTAGGTTTACGGTCTCCGTACCCTTCAAGGTCAACTTCCCTCAAAATATTATTTATCTCTTCGTCCGTCGCCTTGCGTCCCTGCAATTCTATAGCAAGGGCAATATTGGCTCCAACCGAAAATTCATCAAGTATATTATATTCCTGAAAAATAAATCCGACGTAAGTATTCCTGTATGAATCAAAAAACTGCTGCTTGAAATCTTTTGATGACACGCCTTTAATAATTATCTCACCCGAATCATATTTATCGAGTCCTCCGAGAAGATTCAGCAATGTAGATTTTCCGCTTCCCGACTTTCCGAGAAGAAATACCATTCCCTTCTCAGGAAATCTTAATGATATCCCGTCGAGAGCTTTGACCGGCACGCCCTTCTTAGGCTTATATACTTTGCACAGATTAATTGCCTCTAACATAAATCCTCCTTCATATTGCGAACTGTACTATGTTAACTAATACAGTTAGCATGATATCATCTTTATAATCTCGTGTCAACAAAAAAAGAGACTGTCTTACAGCATCTCAACATAAATGAGATTCCGCATTACAGTCTCTTTATAAAAATATTTCCAAAAAGTGCTTATGCAGCTCTATACTGTTTGATATTCTGTTCAAAATCACTTCCCGGATCACCATAAGTTACCAATTCAAGCATTTTGTTCAGTCCAAGTGAAATCACTCCAAGAATCGAACATGCATCAACAACAATGCTTCCGCACTTAATATCCGCGTTGCATCCTGTTTTACCCATCATGTTCACAAAATTGATAACATCCTGCTGACTGTTAAGTTTAACCATATATGTATTCATACATATCATCCTTTCTTGCACACGCTATGATTTACACTGCTGTGATACAACTTCTTCAATCGTATGAATTATATGATTTTGATATTATAAATTCAATAGGAAATTATCGACACGCCGCGACAAGATACAACACGCATACTCTTATTGTCAAAAGACTTCCCAATGAGGATAATACTTAAACCACGCTCTGGCAACGATTTCATCCGATGCCACATCCTTATATGTCCAGCTTCTGGCGTCATTGGATATGGTCCGGTTATCCCCCATTACAAAATAGGAATTTTCCGGGACTTTATACGGTCCAAAACTGTTCATGTATACGCCATCCGGAAGATACGTCTCCTCATACGGTATATCATTTATATATACAACATTATCCGTAATTTGTATGGTATCTCCAGGCAGGCCGATTATACGCTTGATTAAAAGCTGCTCCTCTTCATCATCATAACATTTATGTCTGAATATAATAACATCTCCACGTTTAGGTTCCGTAAACAAATATGCCATGCGGAATCCCATAAGCCTGTCTTCCGATTCGATAAGAGGAGCCATTGAGCGCGTAGGAATATTAGCATTGATTACAACAAATCTGCTGACGACTATATATATCAGAACAGCAGTTGCAACCGCGATTAAATATCCAAAAATATTACGAACTGCCGATACCGCCTTGGACTCAGGCTGTTGTGCTTCAACAACTTCAGGCTGTGCATCCGTATCCGGCTGCACAGCCTTGCAATCATCATCAATATTAACTTCAATCCACTCAAATTCTATAACAGAATCTTTGTCTGATTTCATTAAATACCTCTGCTTACTTAGTCAGAAGTTCCATTATTCTGTTACTTCTGGCAATAAATGCTGTCATTCTCTCAGGTGCTACCTGACCGTGTCCTACCATAGCCAGATCATACAACTGTTCACAGAACATTGTAACATTATCACTCTCAGGATTGTCAAGTATATATTTAACCAAAACATTGTTAAGGTTAAGCACAAGAGTCTCACCCTGTGCGCCGTACATCTCCGGATCCATTCCAGACATACCGTACATCTTCATCATATCGGCCATTCTCTTAGAGTCTTCGTTGATTGTTATCATAGAAGAAACTTCTGCATCTTTGAGTTTCTCGGCTTTGACCTGGAGATTGTCCTTGCCAAGTGCCTTCTTAAATATTTCGGAAAGCTTGTCATTATCGGCCTTAAGAGCTTCTTTAGCCTCTTCGCTGTCATCCGCATCATCCTTAAAAATCTCGGAGAGATCGGAATCTATGCTTAAGAACTTAAGGTTCTCATTCTTCTGCTCAAGATGTGTGATAAACGGCTGGTCAATATTATGTTTAAGAATAACCGCATCCATTCCCTGATCCTTGAACATCTTAATGTACTGACCCTGTTCAATTTCATCTTTAACATAGAATACAGTATTCTCATGTTTCTCTTTATTCTCTTCAAGGCACTCCGGCAGGGTAAGATACTTGCCGTCAAGATTCTTGAACAGGATGTAATCATTCATCTTTTCGCAGAACTTGTCATCTTTAAGACATCCGAATTTAATAAACGGACTTATGTCATCCCAGTATTTCTCGTAACTTTCCTTATCTGTCTTACACATTCCCGAAAGCTTGTCCGCCACTTTCTTCGTAATATAATCTGATATTTTCTTAACAAATCCGTCATTCTGAAGCGCACTTCTTGATACATTGAGCGGAAGATCCGGACAATCAATTACGCCCTTTAATAACATAAGAAATTCAGGAATAACTTCTTTAATATTATCCGCTACGAATACCTGATTGTTATAAAGTTTAATAACACCTTCAGCGCTCTCAAACTCAATATTGATCTTAGGAAAATAAAGTATACCCTTTAAGTTAAACGGATAATCCATATTCAGATGTATCCAGAATAACGGCTCCTTGTAATCGTGGAATACCTTGCGGTAGAAATCCTTGTATTCATCATCCGTACATTCGTTAGGATGCTTCGTCCAAAGCGGATGTATGTCATTAAGCGGAACCGGTCTCTTCTTAATCTTATATCTCTCACTTGCAGGCTTGGTCTCAACAGTCTTCTTGTTACCGTCTTCGTCCTCAACTTCCTCGGTCTTAGCCTCTTCCACAACCGTTTCAATAATGGTATCGGTATCACGAAGGTCATCTTTCTCAATCATCTCCGTCTTCTCTTCTGTGTCGTCTGCATTATCAAGATATATCTCATAAGGCATAAATGAACAGTACTTCTCGATTACTTCACGAGCCCTGTATTCATTAGCAAATTCAGTACAATCATCATTAAGGTACAAAGTAATCTGCGTACCGACTTCTGTCTTATCGCCATCCGTCATATCATATTCCGTACCGCCGTCGCATTCCCAATGCGTTGCCACAGCATCTGCCTTATATGACAGCGTATCTATTGCCACACGGTCGGCAACCATAAATGCCGAATAAAAACCAAGTCCGAAATGTCCTATAATCTGGTCTTCATTAGCCTTATCCTTATATTTCTCAAGGAATGCTTCCGCACCCGAGAAAGCTATCTGGTTAATATATTCGTTAACTTCTTCGGCAGTCATACCGAGTCCGTTATCGGTAAATGTAATAGTTTTCTCCTTAGAGCTTACGCTTACCTTAATGACCGGCTTATAGTCCTCAGGAAGTTCATATTCACCCATAAGGCTTAACTTCTTAAGCTTGGTAATAGCATCACATCCGTTAGATATAAGCTCTCTAAAGAAAATATCGTGATCAGAATACATCCATTTCTTAATTATAGGGAATATATTCTCACTGTTAATTGACAGATTTCCATGTTCCTGTGCCATAATAACCAACTCCTTTAATAAAAAAAATCTTTCTGAAAGATATAGTAATACCAATCTTTCAGAAAGTCAAGAAAAAATTAGCACTCATTTCTGTTGAGTGCTAACAAAATGTTTATTATATATTTCATACAACTTTCCGGTTCCGGGAATCACCTCATCCATCGGCGTATTTTCCCAGAAACGCTTATTAAATTCCGTAGAACTTTTCTCAAGACGAGCTGCATATTGGTCCGAGAAAACCTTCATGCGTCTCGATAAAATAATTTCGGCACTCCTCTTATCATAATCACTCTCGACATTATCATTGACGCACTTGATTATATAATATCCGATATCAGTTTCAACAATACCGCTAATTTCTCCTACCTCAAGCTTAAATGCCGCATTCTCGAATTCTTCAAGGTATTCTCCTCGTCCGAATTCAAGCGTATATTGCGAATCATCACTGTTGTCCTTGGCAAGTGCCGCGAAATCGGTACCATCATCCATTTGGGAAAGCAATGACTGCACCCGCTTATATGCACGCGAAACATCAGCCTGACTAAGTTCTGTTCTCACACCGTCATCATCATACTCAACAGTCGCAACATAAATATACTGAACATTAATAACCCTTGCCTCATCCTCGCTGACCTCGGTATCCACTGTATCGGTAATCGTATAAAATGCTTTCTGTGCCATCCTTAAAGATGTATAGAAGTCTTCCACATCAGATTTATCAATTGTCCCATTACCATCATAACCGGTCATATACTCATCCGCTGCTTTAGCAATCATATCGCAGTCTTCATCCGTGAGTCTTATGGAAAAATCATCCGCAAAATCTTCAAGAACAGCTATCTGTTCCAGTGTATCGCGGACATTGTTCTTGACATATTGCTCTGCGGTCATGCCTTCAATCTTCTCACTCCATACTTCTGAATCGAATGTTTTCTCATAAGAGCACCTGTGTTCTCCGAGCAGCAGCAATGCCTCATCCATGCTTATCTTACGGCCGTTAATAACCGCAAATGTACTCCGCTTAAGTCCTGTCGTAAACTGCACTCTGGTACATCCTGCACATATGGTCATAAGGCACACAAGGCAGACACATACCATTATTCTGAAATGTCTACGCTTCAACATACAGATACCTTCCGTCAGGAAGTGCAAATACCTCAAGGGCATCGCTCACATCTTCATAATCACTTATATCTATTCCTTCATCCTTCATATATTCAAGGAGTTCTTTCTTATCATCAAACACCTGAGCCATGCATTCCTCAAGAAAATCAATGGCCTCATCAATATCAGCCACTACTTGTTTCGGAAACAGCTGCTCCTGGTTCTCATAAAATACTTCTGCACAAATATTATCGATTTCACTCATATTTCTGTCCTCACATTTTCTTAATCTCATGTATCAGCCGTGATACCGGAAGTCCGACAACATTATTGTAATCTCCGTTTATTCCAAGGATATATGCCGCAAAGAATCCCTGTATGCCATATGCACCGGCCTTATCCATGCTCTCACCGCAGGACAGATATTCTTCTATCTCTTCATCAGACATCGGATATACCCTGACCCCGGTTACTTCAGAAAAACACACTTCACGATCTTTGCCTATAATATCTACACCTGTAATCACATTGTGTTCCCTTCCCCGGATAAGCTTAATCATATCGAAGGCTTCTTCATATGAATGAGGTTTCCCAAGAATTCGCCCATCCACCGCCACGACCGTATCCGCGCCTATTACCAACGTATTGCCGTCCGTTCCGGGCAGCCTGTCAAATACATCATGTGCCTTATCGGATGCCAGCTGTCTGACTATTCTTTCAGGGCTTATCTCTCTTATAATCTCTTCACGTTCTGAAGGAATGACCTCACATTCCACACCTACCTGTTCAAGCAGTGCAAGTCTTCTCGGTGATGCTGAAGCCAGTACTATTTTCGTATCCTTGATATTCATAACATTCTCCATTTATGTTGTACGGAATATTATATATTGTATCAAAGCGGGACAGCTTTTACAACCCTTTTATGGGTTCTGTGAGACATCTATCGCTGTCACATCAACGCCCCTGTTCTCAACCGGCGTTGAGAATACTATCTGGGTACTTGTCCTTCCGAATTTCTGAAGTCTTCCAATGAACGAGTCCAGAATCATTGTATCAGAAAAAGCAACTTTAATAAGCATTGAGAAATCGCCTGTCACGCAGTTACATTCCAGCACATTTGGACACGCCTTTATAAAAGGATAAAATTCCTCCTTCTGTGCCGGTATTATCTCAAGATTAATAAAAGCCGTAATATGATATCCAAGCTTTGTCTGATTAATTCTGGCTGTATATCCGGAAATTATATTTTCTTTCTCAAGCCTCTCAATCCTCGCAGATACCGCCGGTGATGATAAAAATACATGTTCCGCCAGTGTCTTAAGCGGTGTCCTTGCATTCTGCTGCAAAAGTGTAATTATTTTCTTATCGATTTCATCCATATATGTGCCTCCTTGGGTCTTTATAAAAAAAACACCTACTGCGCCTTTCAGTAGATGTCTCCGTCGACCTTTGTTTCTTTTTCTCCATATTACATTATAAAAATAAAAAAATCAAGATTTTTTTTAATTTTATTAAGTCAAACAGACATTTTCACGTTGCGGCTTAGTCTGATTTCTGATACAATTATCATATCAATGAATGAAAGGAGCCCTATATGAGCACTTACGAAGATTTTGAAGACGATACCGTTACACTTACATTCGATGATGATAAAGAGGTTGAATGTGGCATTGTAGCTATATTCCCGGCCGGTGAAAGAGAATATATCGCACTTCTCCCGCTTGGCGGCGAAGAAGAGGAGAACGGTGAGGTTTACATTTACCGTTATTCCGAAGATGCAGATGGTGAACCGTCCATTGACAACATCGAGGATGATGATGAATATGAAATTGCATCAGATGCTTTTGATGAGTTACTTGATTCAGAAGAACTTGATGAAATTCTTGATGATGATGACGAGGAGTAATCCCCGTCATCTTTATTATTGTTCCGGAACAACAGCAAAAAATACTATGTCATCTGTTCCGTTATTAATCATTGAATGACCATGTCCCTTCGGGCAGTAATGGCATCCTCCCGCTTCCACGGTTTCTGTTCCATCGTCATAGATAAAATCCGCCTTGCCTGCCAGAATATAAATGATTTCACTGTTGGTCTCATGCACATGATATCCTATCGATGAACCCGGCTCCAGCCTGTCGTACATTATTTTATTCAGTTCATCTGCATACATTTTCGCGCAAAGCTCACCTTTTCCGCCTTTAAACCCAGGCTTTCTTTCTTCAGGTATTTTATTAAAATCAATTATCATTTGCCATTCCTTCTTTCCATATGATATGATTATTATAATTTAATTTGTTCATAAACTCAATGAAAGGTTAGTATTTTCCATGAATAAAAATATATTATACAATGCAGTTGTTTTTGATATGGATGGCGTTATATTTGATTCGGAGCGGGCGGTAATGCAATGCTGGAAAGAAGTTGCTTCGCGCCACAACATTCCTAATATTGAAAAAGCCATTCTTGCATGCACCGGAACGACTATGGTGCGCACCCGTGAAATCATGCTTAATCTGTACGGTGCTGATTTTCCGTATGATGAATATGCAAAGGAATCATCGGCAATATTCCATTCAAGATATGACGGCGGCAGACTTCCAATGAAACCGGGTGTCAAAGAGCTGCTCTCATTTTTAAAAGAACACGGCAAGAAAATTGCCCTCGCTTCCTCAACCAGACAGCAGGTTGTTACGGATGAACTGCGCGATGCCGGTATAATCGGGTATTTCGACCGTATAATATGCGGTGATATGGTAAGCCGCAGCAAGCCGGCTCCGGATATTTTCTTAAAAGCCTGCGAAGAGCTTAACGTCTCTCCGTCAGACTCATATGCAATTGAAGATTCATACAATGGAATCCGTGCAGCACATGCCGGAGGCCTCCACCCGATTATGGTTCCTGATCTGCTGCCAGCTGATGAAGAGATGCAATCCCTTGCCGAGATCGTCCTTCCAAACCTCACAAGTGTTATGGAGTACCTTGCCTGATTATCATAGATAACAATAAGCAAATTCGACGGACATCATTATCGCCATTGACTATTCCCATACTTTTTTCCGCTTTCAGGGAAAAGCGGTCATTTATTATATTTAGTTTTTTTCTTTGCAATAATAAATAGCATGATTAATAAAGTAACCGGGAACAAAAGTCCAACACCCATACCTGCACGAATATTGTCTCCTGCACTTTGCGTAACACGTCCAACAATCCCCGGACCTATGCTTCCACCCAGGTCCCCCGCCATAGCAAGCAAAGCAAACATAGCCGTTCCACCTGTCGGAAATCTTTCTGATGAAATACTGATTGTGCCGGGCCACATAATCCCAACAGAAAAACCACAGATAATACATCCAATCAAACCTGATATTGGATTCGACGATACAGAAGCAAGCAGGTAGCATATCACACATAAAATTCCAGATCCGATCATAAATTTCATCAGGTCTATTTTCTCACCATATTTTCCGAAAATCACACGACTGATCCCCATTGTAACAGCAAACATACAGGGACCGGCCAGGTCACCAACTGTCTTTGACAGCCCCAGAGCAGCCTCCGCATAAGCAGATGCCCATTGTGCCATAGCCAGTTCTGAAGCACCTGAGCAAATCATTAAACATATGGAAAGCCAGAAAAGAGGTTTTCGAAACAGTTTTTTTATTCCCATTCCTTCACCCTCATCTACTAAATGTTCAATCGGACAGGTCGCAAAATTATAGATATTTATGGTCGGAACAAGTGCCCATAAGACAGCCAGCCATTTCCAGCTGTCCATGCCAAACACTGCAAAAAACAGTGTGGAGATCACAATCGTTCCCACTGCGCCCCAACAATAAAAAGAGTGGAGCAGGCTCATCGTTGCCTCTTTGTTATCAAACGGACACGCCTCCACTATCGGGCTGCAAAGCACTTCAATCAGACCACTTCCGACTGCATATACAATCACACTCAGGATAATTCCAACAAACGGTTCCGGCAGAAGATCAGGCAAAAAAGCCAAACCAACCAATCCTGCTGCGGAACACACCTCAGAAGTAACAATACAGATACGATACCCTATTTTGTCCACAAACTTTGCACAAAACAGGTCTACCAACAACTGTGTAAGGAAAAAGCAGGTAGAAATCAATGCGATTTTCCCAAGTGTAATCTGATAATCATTATGAAATTTTAAAAATAACAATGGGGCAAAATTAGCTGCAATTGCCTGTGTAATAAATCCCATATAACAGGCTCTTTTTGTTTTCCGATAATTTGGCACGATCATCACTCCTCGTTTTTTATTTGAATTATATAACACAATTTTTTTGTTTTCATTGATTTATTTGCGAAATTTATTGTATAATATCGTAAAGTATGTTTCAAAGAAGGAATATCTCTATGAATATAAATACAACCTATACTAAAATTATTACAGATGAAGATTTGATGGAGACAGTTCAGCACGGAAGCAATCTCTATCCTTTCCAGTTTTATTATGAAGATTTGTCAGTTTTTGATTTCAACTGTATTGAATGGCACTGGCATACAGAATTGGAGTTTATTTATATTGAATCCGGAACTGTTACTTTGTGGATTGGAGAAGATCAATTTAATTTAACCGAAGGAAATGGTATATTTATTAACACAAAGGTACTCCATCGCCTTTATTCCCCCTCAAAAGCACTCATTCCCAATTTTGTATTTATGCCTTCTTTTATTGCCCCTTGCGACAGCCTGATTTATCAGAAATATATTCTGCCGATCATTTCTTCCCCATTGCCATTTCTCATATTTCATAAAGAAGTATGCTGGCAAGCAAAGGTTTTATCTATCATGCGGCAAATTATTTCTGCACAGGATTCTGTTTTATCCAAAGAACTCCTTACCAGTTCTCTCCTTCAGAATCTTTGGCTTGAAGTATTTGAAAACACTGACATTTCATATCATGAAGAACACAAGGAACATTCAACCGCTTCTAAAGCCCGGTTACAGCTCATGATGCAATTTATCCACCTAAATTACTCACGGGATATCTCATTGAATGACATTGCAGAACACGCGATGATCAGTAAGAGTACCGCTTTGAATCTGTTTCGGAAATATTTACATATAACGCCGGTTAACTATCTCATTAACTATCGTTTAAAACAAGCTGGTCAGTTGCTTTCAAAAACCGAGAAAAAAGTCAGTCTCATTTCTTTTGAGACAGGATTTCATAACGTTGACTATTTTTGCAGATTATTCAAAAAACGTTACAAATTAACCCCAACAGAATACCGGAAACAGAAGCACTTTCTGTAATCACTGATTCCAGGCTTAACACTCCCTACAGCTAAAGCAGGGGATTCTTGCTTCGGCTGCTACCGCACTGGCTCATACCTTGCATTATAGCTCTCCATGTTTGCCAATACCAATAACTGATTTATAATTGAATCCATTGCTGCTCATATTTGTCTATCCGGCACCGAAAGTAATCTATCTATTACCGGATGAATCATACTTGTTTCCGATATTGCATTTATGGCACACAGTTTCTTTCCTGCGTCCTTGCTGGAAGCACCACAGTGATATGCCTGCTCTGTAGGCTCACCTCTGAGAACTGTAGCAAGCATATAAATACCTTGCTCCGTAAACGCATATGGAAGTTTTCTTTTACCGCCCCAACTTGAAGTCGCAATTTGCGACTTCAAAATTTCATCTTCATCTTTTGTCAATTGAAACATAAAATCTTCCGGAAATCTTGCAATATTACGCTTTACCTGTTCATTCAAACGCTTCACTTCATATCCATAAATCTCAGCCAAATCATAATCAAGCATAACCTGTTGACCTCTTATGACATAAACTCGATTACATATATTATCTACCGTCATTAATTCTGTATTTTCTGCCATGGCATTTCTCCTGCAAATTGTACGACAACTTGTGGCAAAAAATAAACTTCGGTAAAAACTTTACCGAAGCCTACTATCTGACCAGAACACCGTTAAAAAATTGTTCCTGTAATGCAATCTGTGCGTATATTTCATAATCACCCGGAACAGTCACATCACTACGAATTGCTCCGTCTCCGCCTGTTATCCCGGTAACATAATCCAAACATACTTTCTACCAAAGCAAATGTCTCATCAATACTACGGTTTTCGTCTCTTGTTATTACATTAAATCCAGATTTTTGAAACATCATATATCTTTCCTGTGAATTAACTCTTTTCAGACATTCTCTGAAATTTATCATAGCATCCTCTGGATTATCTTCTTTCAATAACAACTGATACAAAAACTGTTTTTCCTTATCTGGTCTTTCAAAAAATCTCTGCACAGAAATATTCGGATCTGCTAACATAATCAAAACATGATTCTCATCTGAAATCTTATGTAGAATTTCAACCGGAATATTAGTATCCACAAATATTTTTTTCTTTGTTCTGGAAACTAAATCCTTTAAAATTTCAATTTCTAAGACAGTACATTCTTTCGTAACACCATTTACCCATGCCTCATATTCATCTGGAGTTCTTCTGACAAATTCACCCCAATCCTGTAAATCTCTTGTGTAAGTAAGATTAGGGAACTCCTTGGCATCCAAATTTTCTAAAAGTCTATCCTGATAATTTTCTTCGCAGGCGATTCCGTCATATTTTTCTGCCAGAAGTTTTACCATTGTGGATTTTCCGGCATATGCTGTCCCATTAATAAAATATACATTTTCAGACTTCATAGCAATCTTACTATATATGTAACATCTTGTTTTCTTCTTCAATAATCTCACACTCCTATTTCGGTAATACTAATGGCGAATTTTTCAA
>ENA-USUJ01001071-USUJ01001071.1-human-gut-metagenome-genome-assembly--contig:-NODE-1071-length-24121-cov-35.748212_pt1 | contig 24121 bp, 17 predicted proteins | sample MGYA00250061_ERZ773398 | MGnify/ENA primary metagenome ERZ773398 (study PRJEB29103, sample SAMN06111992) | human gut metagenome | biome: human gut; feature: ankylosing spondylitis patient; material... | reverse complement strand
TGCACACCATACTTCTCAGCGGTCTCCTTCATGGAACCATCTGCATAAGTCTCAGCAAACACTTCATTAATATAAGAAGCAAGATCCGAACCCTTACGACATCCAACGCCGTACTCCTCGGTTGTCAGCTCATCGGTATGTACGAGATCCGGGTAGCTTGTGCCATCTCCGATCATCGCACCAGCCATCAGAAGATCAATGATCGCTGCATCCGATGTTCCGGAAGCAACTTCCATTAATGCGTCCGCCTGCGAACTTACTGAATTATATTCAAATCCTTTCTCCTTGGCAGCTGCCTCTCCTGCAGAACCTGCCTCTACCGCATATACACGGTTATCCGCATCCGAAGATGCCTCCTTACCGCCACATGCACACATGCTAAAAGCCATACAACCTGCTAATAATAATGATGCAATTTTTCTTTTCATACTATATTCTCCTTCCTTGAACATCAGCCATTCCACTTTTCTTTCAACAAAAGGCTGACGCTGCCTGTCAAGTTTTTCGTGCAAACCTGATACAGTCACAAATCTGCTTTTGTATTTTAGCAAATTATCACACTAAAGTAAAGACATTTTAGAAAAAGGCAGAACTTTACGTCTGCCCTTTACCGACTTCTTATTATATAGAGGTTCCCTATTATTTTTCTGTGAATACATCCTCAAGCACACCTTTTAGTGTATTGGATGATTCATGAAGACTTGTCACCTCATCCTGATCCAGATCGATTGGCACCTTCGTCTCATATCCGTTCTTGCCGACAACACAAGGCATGGACAATACAACATCTGAGATTCCATACTCTCCATGCATCATCGTTGAGATTGGAAGAATGGATTTCTCGTCCCGCACAATCGCCTCGCAGATCCGCTTCACAGACATTGCGATGCCATAGTAAGTGGCGCCTTTTCTCTGGATGATTCCATACGCACTCTGCTTGACTTCCTCTGCAATACGCTCCGTTGCCTCCACGTGATTGTAATGTCCGCGCATCTCACAGAACTTATCGAGCGGCACACCGGATACATTCGCACTGCTCCATGCAGCGATCTCACTGTCTCCATGTTCTCCCACAATGAAGGCATGCACGCTTCGGCTGTCCACACCAAGGTGCTCGCCGAGATGATACTTGAGTCTTGCACTGTCCAGCACGGTTCCTGAACCGATGACACGATTCTCCGGATATCCGGAAAGCTTTAATGCGGTATAAGTTAAGATATCAACCGGATTCGCAACAACAAGAAGAATGCCCTCATAATCGCGACTTGTAATCTCCGGAATGATCGACTCGAAGATCGCCACATTCTTATGCACCAGATCCAGTCTGGTCTCATCCGGCTTCTGGTTCGCACCGGCCGTAATGACAATAATCGCTGCGTCCGCAATGTCATCGTATCCTCCCGCATAGAGCTTCATCGGCCGTACAAAAGGCAGACCGTGTGCAATGTCGCGCGCCTCACCCTCCGCCTTATCGTGATTGGCATCAAGCAGTACCATCTCATTAAAAAGCCCACTCTGCATTAACGCAAATGCAGAAGCCGAACCGACAAATCCGCATCCGATGATTGCGACCTTACTTGGATTCACTTTGCCCATATTCCATCCTCCCTCGCTAACAATTCAGTAATCGGCAATTATAGATTTCCTGCCCATCCTCGTGCAAAACTTTCCTGTTTCATCAATGTCTCGCTTTGTTTTAGTATATCCAATTTTTTGTCTTTATGCCAGTTTTCGTCGCATTTTTATCAGTATTTTTTTCTCAAGACGGGATACTGCAACCTGGTTCATGCCAAGTTCATCTGCAACCTGTGTCTGGGTCTGTTCTTCCATATAACGCATCCTGATCAGCTGTGCCTCCCACTCTTCAAGTTCGTCCATCGCCTGTGTGAGCGCGATCCTGTTGAGTACCGGTGATTCGAACGATTCCTTGTCTTCAAGCTGATCCTCAATCGTAAGTGTATGTGCATCCTCTTTCGCTCCATGCACCGGCTGCGAGATGGATTCCACGGTATAAGCGGACTCCATCGCTGCCACCAGTTCCTCTCTGGATAGTCCTGTCTGTGCCTCGAGTTCCGCCATCGTCGGTTCCCTATATTTTGTCTTTTTTATATTTTCTCTGACTATTGCAATTTTTCTTGCATTTTCTTTCAATCTACGACTGACATGGATCATATTGTCATCCCGTAAAAAGCGCCTGATTTCCCCCATGATCATGGGGACGGCGTATGTCGAGAAAGAAAATCCCATCGCCGGATCAAATTTATCGACCGCCTTAATGAGACCGATTGCCCCAAGCTGAACCAGTTCTTCTCTGTCTGTGCCACGGTCTGTAAATCGCTTCGCCACCATATAAACCAGTCCCATATTTTCCTGTACGATCGAATCCCGCGCGCTTTTATCCCCCTGTTGTGCTTCGGCTATGACATCCTGCCAGGCTTTTTCATTCGCGGACTGGTTACTGCTCACTGTCCCTTTCTATGTATTTCCACATAACCACTTTCGTGCCTTCTCCAACTTTCGAGCGAACCTCAAGCTTGTCCATGAAGGCTTCCATAAACGCAAATCCCATGCCCGAACGTTCCAGCTGCGGCTTCGTCGTATAGAATGGCTGCATTGCCTGCTCAATATTATCAATACCGGCACCATGATCTTCCACCGTAATGACGAGCTGCTGTCCATCCCTGTCGCAGCAGAGGCCCACACTCTCTTCCTCATTATTGTACCCATGTATGATCGCATTGGTGACCGCCTCCGATACGGCAGTCTTCACATCGGCAATCTGTTCCAGCGTCGGATTCATCTCTGCCATAAAGGCGGTAACCACCATTCGCGCCAGTCCCTCATTCTCTGATTTTGCATCAAAAAGCACCTGCATATGATTCTGTTGTTCCATGACTTCCCCCTATCCGAAATACTGTGTCTGCCTACACGTCTTTTTTTCATCCTGCTGATCCAGTTCAATAATCCGCGTCAGTCCCGACTTTTCAAAGATTTGCAAAGCCCGTCCCGACAGATGTATCGCCTGCACTCTGCCGCTGTGCAGATCCATTGTTTTTTTTCTGCCGATAAGCACTCCGATTCCGGAACTGTCCATGAATTCCGTTCCTGCAAAATCAAAGACAAGCGTGCGGATATGCCAGGAATCGATCAGACAATCCACTTCCGTACTCATATGCCTTGCCGCATGATGGTCCACCTCTCGCGGCATCATAACCGTAAGTCTGTCTTCTGTAAGCTGATACTGTATATCCATCCTTCTTCCTCCTGATTAATCAAAATAACCCGCAAAAAAGACGCCTGGCACTCCTGCCTAGACGTCTTTTGTAAATTTCAATATCTAATTTATTCTGCCTGCGCATCCACATAATTCTGTGATGTTCTCGCACGCTCCGTTCCCGGATGCTTATCAATCACATACTGATAATATGGCTTCGCCGAATCGAGATCTCCGTTCTTGCGGTAAGACTGCGCCAGATAATAAGCGGCAGATCCATCCTGAAAATCTTCCTCCTCATCCACAATCTTCTGCAGATCCGTGATCGCATCCTCATACTTGCCACGCTGATAATAACCGTAACCCTCCTGGTACAGCTTATCCAGATACTGTGCGCGGACCTCATCATTTAAATCCTTGTAAATACTCTTCGCCTTCTTCGACAGATACGAAGTATTTACCTTGTCCAAAGCCTGACCAGCGGCAATCACATCATCCGCTGTATAAGACACGTATGCATTCAGTAAGCGCTCATAAGTCTTGATCTGATCTGCAACCTTTTCATTATTATTTGCTTCTTCCTCCAGCTGATCCTGAAGATCTGAAACCTGCTGCTCCAGATCCTTAATGGTCTGTCCATTGCTTGAAATCGTATCGCTCGCCTCAAGAATCTGCTGCTTGGCATCTTCCTTAGCCTGATTCTTCACACTTGGTACAATCAGAAAAGCCGTCACGGCTGCACCGACAACAAGACCTGTCACGATATATGCAAGCGTTGATCCAAGAGAGGATTCCTTGAAACGCTTCGGCATAATGATTGTCTCATTACCACTCTGATATGAGATCAAGTCATCATCCTTCGGTTTCTTCGACGGACTCTTCTCCTTCAGCTGCGTATTAACTTCCTTCAGATAACGGAGCGTTGTCGTGTTATTGGCATCAATCTTGCCCGCGTTACGAAGCGACTTCTTGGCAAGTTCCAGCTTTCCATCCTGCAGATAAAGGAGCGCCAGAAGCTGGTGTCCCTTGATCAGTTTCGGATTCATCGACAATACTTTCTTCAACTGGATGATTGCAAGGTCTCTGCTATCCTGCTGACAATAATGAAGTGCCTGATTGTACTTCTTGATCGTCTGATTGATCGTATCCAACTGTCCACGGTTCTTCTGAATCTCATCCAGATATCGGTTCGCCAGATTATCCTTAGGCTGATAACTCTGCGAGATTACCCACTCGCTTAACGCATCCACCGTCTCTCCCATCTCATGGTACACAAGACCGAGAAGATTTCTTGCATCGATATTATATTTATTGAACTTCAAACTGTTCTTCAGGCTTTCCACCGCACCGGAGAGATTCCGGACTTCCGCCTGCTGCAATCCTAAATTATAATAAGAATTCGAGATGCGTCTTACCTTCCAAAAGACGGTTAAATCCGCACCGCAATTCGGACAACGCTTCGCATCACCTACATCCTGTCCACATTTATAACAAATCATACAAACCTCTCATCTATCCGCAAACCCTAGCGGCTCGCCTTCACATCACGCAGAATCTCAGCAATAATATCTGTCACATCGGTCATATCATGATTGTAGATTGCCGACTCTGCTTCCTCAACTTCGAGGCTCGGTTCAAAATTTTTCAGTTCCTTTTCAAAGTTGATCATATTTATTCTCCTCAGATGTATTCCACATCAAACTTACGCTTCAAAATTGTTTTATAAAAAAAGCACATTCCCATCTCTGCGAGCAATGTGCTTCTCAATGTCCACTACTATTATAATATAGAAGTTTTTGATTTCAAGTATATTTCCATAAACTTTTCTAAAATTTTATCGCACGAATCGCGTTCATCCGACAAATGTGTGATGGCAACAATCGCGATACATAAAATATGTACCGCGATTACTGACTATCTTATCCGAATCTCTTATTTCATCTGTGCGAGACGCTCCTCGACCTGCGCCATCATCTGCTCATACTTGGCAAGTTTCTCCTTCTCCTCTGCAACCTTCTCCGGCTTTGCATTGTTAAGGAACTTCTCGTTGGAGAGCATTCCCTTGGAGCGTGCAAGCTCCTTCGTCAGACGATTTTTCTCCTTGTTCAGACGCTCCTTCTCTTTCTCGAAATCAACCAGATCCTCAAGTGGCAGATAGATAACTGCTCCCGGGATAACAACGGATACCGCATCCTCGCCGATTCCACTCTTGTCTGCCTGTACGTTGATCTCACTTGCAGAAGCAAGATTTACATAAACTTCCTTATTCTCCTCGAATGTTGCACGAAGTGCTGCATCCTCAGAAGTAATATAAAGCTTTGCCTTGCGTGATGGCGGAACATCCATCTCGGTGCGCACGTTACGGATGCCTTTTACAAGATCCTTGCAGTGCTCGATGGCAGCTTCATCTGCCGGGAAGTTCCACTCATCCTTGTACTCCGGCCACTGGGAGAGCATGATCGTCTCCTCCTCGGACTGGATCGTGCAGAAGATCTCCTCTGTGATAAAAGGCATGTACGGATGCAGAAGCTTTAACGCATTGATCAGTACGGTACGAAGTGTCCAGAGTGCTGCATTGGCAGACTTCGGATCCTCATCCTTCTTATAAGTACGAACCTTGGCGATTTCAATATACCAGTCGCAGAACTCATCCCAGATGAAATCATAAACCTTCTGTACTGCGATACCAAGCTCGAATTTGTCCATATTCTCGGTTGCATCCTTCGCAAGTGTATTTACCTTGGAAAGGATCCACTTGTCAGCCGGATGTAACTCGTCTAAAGAAGGCTCCGTAATCTCAGTACCCTCTAAGTTCATCATTATAAAACGCGAAGCATTCCATACTTTGTTGGCAAAGTTACGTGAAGCCTCAACACGCTCCCAGTAGAAACGCATGTCGTTACCAGGTGCATTACCGGTGATCAGTGTCAGACGAAGTGCGTCTGCACCGTATTTATCAATAACCTCAAGCGGATCAATACCGTTGCCGAGTGACTTACTCATCTTACGTCCCTGTGAATCTCTTACGAGTCCGTGGAAGAGAACTGTGTGGAACGGTGCCTTGCCCATCTGCTCATATCCAGAGAAGATCATACGGATTACCCAGAAGAAGATGATGTCGTAACCGGTTACAAGTACATCGTTCGGATAGAAATAATCAAGATCCTCTGTTTTCTCCGGCCATCCGAGTGTTGAGAACGGCCACAATGCAGATGAGAACCAGGTATCGAGTGTATCCGGATCCTGTGTCCAGTGATCCTTGCCGCACTTCGGACATTTTCCCGGTTTCTCGATGGATACGACCATCTCGCCACAGTCATCACAGTACCATGCCGGAATACGATGTCCCCACCAAAGCTGACGGCTGATACACCAGTCGCGGATGTTGTCCGTCCAGTTAAAGTATGTCTTATCCATTCTGGAAGGAAGGAGTTTGATCTCCCCATTCTTTACACCTTCCACAGCCGGCTTGATCATCTCATCCATCTTAACGAACCACTGCTGCTTGATCATCGGCTCAACGGTCGTATGGCATCTGTCATGCACACCAACGTTGTGGGAATGCGGAACGACTTTTACAAGAAGTCCTGCCTTCTCCAGGTCTTCGACCAATGCCTTACGACACTCATAACGATCCATTCCGGCGTACTTTCCGGCTTTCTCGTTCATGGTTGCATCATCGTTGATAACAACGATCTCCTCTAAGTTGTGACGTTTTCCAACCTCAAAATCGTTCGGGTCATGTGCCGGTGTAATCTTAACACAACCGGTTCCGAACTCCTTATCTACATAAGCATCCGCGATAACCGGAATCTCACGATCCGTCATCGGAAGCTTTAAGGTCTTTCCGATGATATCCTGATAACGCTCATCATCCGGGTTTACTGCCACAGCGGTATCTCCGAACAATGTCTCCGGACGTGTCGTTGCGATCTCAACGAATCTTCCTTCCTCGCCGACTACCGGATAATTGATATGCCAGAAAAAGCCGTTCTGCTCCTCATGCTCAACCTCTGCATCGGAGATCGATGTCTTACATACCGGACACCAGTTGACGATACGGGATCCCTTGTAGATCCATCCCTTGTCATATAATTTGGTAAATACTTCCTGTACGGCGTGGGAACATCCCTCATCCATCGTGAAACGCTCTCTCTGCCAGTCCGCAGAAGAACCGAGCTTACGAAGCTGCTTTACGATACGTCCGCCGTACTCTTTTCTCCAGTCCCAGCACTTCTCCAAAAACTCCTCACGCGTGAGGTCCGCCTTGTTGATTCCCTGCTCCTTAAGTGACTGGATAACCTTAACCTCGGTTGCGATGGACGCATGGTCGGTTCCCGGCTGCCACAGTGCATTGTAGCCCTGCATACGCTTGTAACGGATCAGAATATCCTGCATCGTGTTGTCCAACGCATGTCCCATGTGAAGCTGTCCTGTGATATTTGGTGGTGGCATAACAATGGTAAACGGCTTCTTGCTGCGGTCTACTTCTGCGTGAAAATAGCCATTGTCCTCCCACTTCTTATAAAGACGATCCTCAATGTCCTTCGGATCATAAGTTTTACTTAATTCTTTGCTCATGATTTCATCCTTTCTAAAATTAAAAGAGCCCTCCCTGTCATAGACAGGAAGGGCGAATGATCGCGGTACCACCTTCGTTCGTGCTCAATAAAATTCCTTTTGAACACCTCAAGTCCGTTAACGGGGACAAGTCGTAGATGCCTACCCAACAATGGATTCTGTCTTCAGCATCTCAGTTCCAAAGCTACCTTCCACACCACGTTTTGCGGACATCTTCCAGCCGATGAATGTCCTTCTCTATCAGCCGCCCGGTGCGTACTCCTCTTTGTCATCACTTTTGACTATCTTTTATCATGATACTTGCGTGGTGTTTATTTGTCAAGGTTTAAATTTTCATATATCCGGACATCATGCACACGCCGACCGCGCCTGCCTCGATGCAGGCATCCGCGTTCGTCTCATCGATTCCACCGATCGCATAGACCGGAATATCGACCGCCGCACAGACATCCTTAAGGAACTCCAGTCCTCTGCCCGGCAGTCCCTTCTTGCAGTCCGTTGCATAGATATGTCCTGCTGTCACATACGTTGCGCCCGCCCGCTCGGCGCGAAGCGCATCCTCCACCGAATGTACCGATGCACCTCTTATGGTAAATTGCGCCTTTTCTTCCTCGCTCATTGCGGTAAATCCTGCGAGCGGCATATGGATCGCCGATATACCAAGTTTCCTTGCAACACTTGGATAACTATGAAGGACAAGCTGCGTTTCGGTGCGTTCGCCCAACGTTTTGACCTCTGCCGCCAGCTTCTCATATTCCGCCTCGCCCAGATCCTTCTCGCGCAGGATCAGCATATCCGGCTTTGCATCAAGCACACGCGCGATCTGCTCCTCAAACGGATGCGCAGCGAGCGCACGGTTCGTCACACAGATTTTTTTATACATAGACGTAATCGTTGAGCACCGGCTGCAGCCCTTCCTGCTCCATATCCTCATACATCTGATCGAAGCTTCGTCCATCCGAGATCTCGAACTGCTCATCGCCGGAATCGCTCTCCTCCTTTCCGGTGTACTTGCTCTCGTGATCGCCGATACCCGTGGATACACCTGCGGATATCTTCGTTGCCGCGATCTTGACAATGCCGTCACGGAAATGCTTCTGCTCCCTGGAGGATACCGTGATTCCTACATACGGCAGGAAAATGCGGTATGCACACAGAATCTGGCAAAGCTGCTTTTCATGCACATCAAGCGGATTGATCTTGTCGTTGTTGATGATCGGTCGAAGTCTCGGGCACGACAGGGAGTACTCTGCATACGGATACTTTCTCTGCAGATAATACACATGTAATGCAGAAGCCAATGCATCCTTGTGAAAATCAGACAGGCCCAAAAGTGCCGAGAAACCAACACCTCGCATGCCGCCCATGAGTGCTCTCTCCTGTGCCTCGAAACGATACGGAAAAACTCTCTTGTGTCCCATCAGATGCAGCGTCTCGTATTTATCCGAATCGTAGGTCTCCTGAAATACGGTAACGTAGTCCGCACCGCACTCATGCAGGTAGCGGTATTCATCGCTATTGACCGGATAGATTTCCAGCCCTACATTGCGGAAATATTTCTGTGCCAGCTTACATGCCTCACCGATGTATTTCACATCGCTCTGTGCGCGGCTCTCGCCGGTCAGCATCAGGATTTCCTCGATACCGGAATCCGCGATAACTTTCATCTCATGCTCAATTTCCTCGAAGTTCAACTTCTTTCTATGAATGTCATTGTAACAGTTGAATCCACAGTAAACGCAGTAATTCTCACAGTAGTTTGCAATATAAAGCGGCGTAAACAGATAAACCGTATTGCCGAAATGCTTGCTCGTCTCCATCTTCGCGCGCTGTGCCATCCGCTCAAGGAACGGCAAAGCAGCCGGTGACAAAAGTGCCTTAAAATCTTCCACCGTACAGGTCTCGTGCTCCAAAGCGGTCTGTACCTCTTTGGCGGTGTATTTCCCGTAATCGTAGGAGTTCATCTGCTCGAGCACCTTGTCCATAATATCGGAATCAATCTGCTCCATACCCTCCATATATTCCATGTGATTGGTGCGGCTCGACGGATCAGTCTCCAGTTTATGTTTGTGTTCCAAAGCCGCCTCACTCAATTTATCCGAATCGATAAAAAATTGATTTTCTGCCATTGTCGTCCACCTCTAATCCCTTAAAAATCCGGTCAGCGGATCCGATGCTGCCGCGCCACGCTCAAGCACGCGTCCGAGTCCTGCAAGGTACGCACTTCTTCCGGCTTCGATCGCATTCTTGAATGCACCTGCCATCATCGGGACATCTCCGGCTGTGGCAATCGCGGTATTCGCCATCACGGCTGCTACGCCCATCTCCATCGCTTCACATGCCTGCGAGGGGCGTCCGATTCCGGCATCCACGATCACTGGAAGGTCGATCTCATCGATCAGGATCTGGATGAATTCTTTGGTTGCCAGTCCCTTGTTGGAACCGATCGGGGAAGCGAGCGGCATAACCGCTGCGGCTCCCGCATTAACCAAATCTCTTGCAGTATACAGATCCGGGTACATATACGGCAGTACCACGAATCCCTCGTTTGCAAGCATCTCTGTCGCTTTTACCGTCTCAACATTGTCCGGGAGCAGATATTTACTGTCCTTCATGATCTCTACCTTGACAAAATCTCCGCAGCCAAGCTCTCTTGCCATACGCGCGATCCGGACAGCCTCCTTGGCATCTCTCGCACCGGATGTATTTGGAAGAAGCGTGACTCCCTTCGGAATAAAATCTAAGATGTTCTCTTTCTGCTTCGTGTTGGTTCTTCTGACTGCAAGTGTGATGATCTGCGCCCCTGCATTCTCCACAGCTGCCTTGATCAGCTCCATGGAATATTTTCCTGATCCTAAAATAAAGCGGGATGAAAACTCTTTTCCGCCTAATGTAAATGTGTCTTTTGCCATCTCTTTTGTCCTCTCTTTTTTGTCTTCCGCCTTATGCTAAGGCACTCTTTATTCGTTAACAGGCTCCTCCGCCCATAAACTGCACAATCTCCACAACGTCTCCGTCTTTTAAAACATGTTCTCCATAGTCTTCCTTATGCACAATTTCTTCATTGCACTCCACGACATAGGTGCCCGGCTCGTAATCACTCGCATCTAAGTATGCCTTCAGAGTCTGCCCCGCTACGTCAATATCCTTACCGTTGATGTGTACCATACCAATCTCCTTTCCTATGTAATACGCGATTGCGATTGTTATTCGTGGCGCGCTCCCTCGGCGGTGGCTCATCCCTACCGGCGGGCACCGCCGAGGAAGCGCGCCAAAAAATTTTCACAATCGCGTATGAAATCAAAAAAGGCCACACGAAGAAAGCTACACCCGCGGTGGTGTACCCCTTCGTGTGACCAATGTCTCACTCTATGGTTCCAATATTCGGAACATTTGTACTTTATCACATCAAGGCATGAAAAGCAACCCTTTTAGAGTTCTTCCTCCGTCATATCCTTCTCACGATTAAACGCATCGTAGATACATGGAATCACAACCAGAGTCAGAAGCGTACCATATACAAGACCTCCAATAATCGTGATTGCCATCGGGCGCATCATCTCGGATCCCTCTCCGATACCGATCGCAGAGGTAGACATCGCAAGAATTGTCGTCAGTGCCGTCATCAGGATCGGGCGAAGTCTCGTCTTGCCTGATTCGATGATTGCATCCTTCTTCGACGTACCCTCGCGCCTTGCCTGATTAATGTAATCAATAAGTACGATACCATTGTTTACGATCAATCCGGCAAGCATGATAAATCCGAGCATGGAAGTAACATTGACTTCCTGCCCGCTGATAAACAAGGCGATAAATCCACCGGTAAATGCCAGCGGGATCGAGAACATAATGATAAACGGCGATACCAGTGACTGGAACTGCACAACCATGATCAGATAAATGAAGATGACTGCAAGCACAAGCATGAGGACAAGCTGCTTCATCGACTCGTTGATCGTCTCATCCTCACCGGTCATCTCGATCGAATAACCGTCCGGGATATCCAGCTTATCAATCTCCTTCTGTAATGAATTACTGATCAGCGTTACATTGTGATCCTCATCCACGCCGCAGGATACAGTCAGGTAACGTGACTGTGCGTCTCTGCTGATCGTGCTGAGTGTTGTAGAATCCTTCATCGTTGCGATCTTGGTAAGCGGGATTTCCTTCTCCTTACCGTTCTTATTCGTGTAGGTGAAGGTCAGCTCCTTAATATCATCCAATGTGGTATCCTGCTGATCCTCCGTCTGTAAGTATACCTCATAATCCTTGATATCCGTTGAGATGGTGGTCACACTGCTGCTGTCTGCCATCTTCGCCGCTACAAGCTGGTAAACCTGTGCAACGGTATAGCCGTATTTTGCCGCTTTTTCCTTATTGACGGTAATGGTCAGCTGCGGCGTTGCCTCATCGAGTCCATCGTCCACATCCACAGTACCCTTGGTGTCTTCCATCAGGGAAGCAACCTCTCCGGCAAGCTTCTGTAAGGTGTCAATATCATTACCCTTGATTCGAACCGAGATACCCTGACCAAAATAAGCAGAATAGTCCATCGAGGATGAATCACAGGTGACGTTGCAGTCCATATTCTTCGTGCGGTCAAGAATCTGTGCTGATACCTCATCGTTGCTGACATCCGAATCCTCATCGAGAAGCACATACATCGTTACTGTATCGCTTCCACCGCCCATCAGGCTCATCGTCGAATTGCCGCCGATGCTGGCTCCGATTGTGTCAATCCCCTTGATATCGGAAATCTTATCGATTACTTCATTCGAAGCATCCTTTAATTCATCAAAAGTTAAATTCTCGCCTTCCTTTGCAGCGATCGATACGGAAATCTGGTTTGTCTCCATATCCATGTCCATAAAGTTCATACCTTTGGAAAGGCTGAGTGCTGCACTTCCGATCAGAAGCACGATCGCAACAATAAATACAATCGGCTTGAAACGCAGACATCCTGCAAGGAATCTTCCATATGCATCCCGTATGGCATCAAACCACGGATGGCGGATTTCTCTTGTTTTTCTTAATGTCACGGATGCCATCGCCGGAACGAACGTCAGTGCCACAACAAGGCTGGCAATCAATGTGTAGGCGATCGTCAAAGCCAGATCTACGAAAAGCTGGCGTGTGATGCCTTCCGTGAAAATGATCGGTGCATATACGCTGACCGTTGTCAGAGTGGAAGCAATAATGGCTCCTGTCACCTGACTTGCACCACTTACCGCTGCTTTCTTAATGGAATAGCCCTCGTGGCGCAGACGGTAGATATTCTCGATAACAACGATCGAATTATCCACGAGCATTCCGATTCCCAGAAGGAGTCCCGACATCGAAATAATATTCATCGTGATTCCCGTAAAGTACATGAGCACGACTGCGGACACAACCGAAAGTGGGATCGCACATGCGATCACGATCGTAGGCTTAACATCCTTTAAGAACAAAAGCAGTACGATGATTGCAAGGACTGCTCCCCATATCATGTTCTGCATCACGCTTTTTACGATCATATCAATGTAGACACCCTGATTCATGAGAACCGTCATATTCAGATTCTCATCCGCTTTCTCAAGCTGGTCGAATTTGTCCAGAATACGGTCTGTGACCTCACCGGTCGAATAACCGGTCTGCTTCTCAATAGACAGTGTGACGGCCGGGTTTCCGTTTACAACCGCGTAAGTCTCCTCGGAATTGTCCGTCATCTCAACATCTGCCACATCGCTTAAGCGGATTGGATCGATTCCATCCATATTCAGATCCATCAGGACAAGATCATTTAAATCTTCCTCACTTTTGACCGACTCGCCGACACGGACAAGATACTGGGTATCTCCATCCATCGCGTAACCTGCCGGCATATCAAAGTTCTGCGCGGTAAACAGATTCGAAAGCGTATCCTTCGTCAGAATATTGTTAAGGTCTGCCGAATCGTAAGCACTATCCTTCGCATCATCCAGATTCGTCTGTGCCGTCTCAAGAGACGCAGCCGCATTTGACAATTCTGCGGAGCTGGAACTCATCTGAAGTGCAGCCAAAGCAGCATTCGCGTTCAACGTGTCCATCGCGGTAGAAAGCGATACCTTTCCATCCTGTACCTTTTCTAAAGCACTGTCGATCGTCTTGATTCCGGTGTTCACCTTCGTCAAAGTCGCAGATACAGTCGCTGCTGCAGTCGGCAAATCCTCGTATGTATTCACGGTAATTCCCATCGCACTAAGACCAGAGAACTGTTCCTTGATGGCCTTATTAAACGCTTCAATCTGCTGCTTCATCTCTGGAAGCTGTGCAGCATCCGGATTGTCCTTAAGCACTGTCGTAATACTTGTGTAACCATCGGAAGTCATGACCGCATTCAGGCCTTCCTGAATCTTGGTCAGCGACTTCTGCTGCTTCTGCAATTCTTTTAACTGCTTCTGCAGATCCTCTTCCGTCTTATACAACTCATCGCGTTTTTCCATAGTCTCATTGAGTGCATCAGAAAGCTTATCCTGTCCGGAAGTAAGCGATTCCTTACCACTCTTCACCTTGGCACTCGAATCATCGATCTTCTTCTGTGCATCCGTGAACTGCTTATCAATGCTTTTCCTGATCTTCTTATTTAGAGCATCGATTTTGTCCTGATTCATCGTAACCTGAATACTCTCATCCAGCTGTCCGGTCGTTGAAACGGACGCAACACCCTCAAGACTCTCAAGACTTGGCACAAGGTCTTTCTCCACATAATCCGATATCTCCGAAGCACTCATTCCCTTGACATCCACCGCAGCCGCCACAACCGGCAGCATGTCCGGATTGATCTTCATGATCATCGGTGTTCCGACCGAATCACTCCACTGACCGCTGATCTGATCCAGACTCTGCTGGATTTCGACCACAACCGAATCCATATTTGCGTTCTGCTCATACTCGAGCGTTACGATCGAATAACTGTTGTAGGAGATGGAGCTGACATTCTTGATGTTCGACGTGGTTGCCATCGCCGCCTCAATCGGCGCCGTCACCTCACTCTCCACCTTCTCCGGGCTCGCTCCCATATCCGTTGTGATAACGAGCGCATACTGAAAACTCATGTCTGGCAACAGATCTGTCGTCATCTTCATTAACGAGACAACGCCGAGCACGATTACAAGTATGACACCGACTAATACGGTGTACGGTCGCTTGACACTATACTTCGATATCATAAAATTCGTTTCCTCCTTTTGAAAATATCCGTCCATTTGTATTTATCTTCGCCGCCTGCATCACCCGATGTCATTGGCGTTCTTCCACAATTTGGCTGATTGATTTCATTATAACTATATCGAGGATTCCTTTACAAGTTCACCGGAGCAAAGTTAATTTTCTTTTTATAAATTGTATGCAGCAAGAAACACACTTTGCCTTTTTCATAAAGCGCAAAAAAACACGCCGGATCAAATCCAGCGTGTCTCATTCTTACATATTCTGTTCTTCGGTTGTCTCCTCATCGTCCACAATCGCTGCCGAAGCTCCTGATACTGCTGCAATCACTGCGATCACTGCTCCAAGCACTGCAACTCCGATGATGCATCCAATAAAAATCAATACCCCTGTCTCTGACATTATCGTTCATCTCCTGTCTTGTTGTTATCATAACCAATCGGATATACACTTATCCGCGCTCTTTCATATGTCGTTATTATAACATTTTCAATCCGGAATGCAAAGACAAATATAACAAAAACACCCGCCTCGTTAAATACAGCTTTTCAACCTATATCTGACGATTCGGGTGCTTTTATTTTATGTATGAAGTATACTCCCCTGTAATACTTCTACTTTACCTTTAATGTCATGGAAACCGTTTTCTTCTTTCCATTCTTTAAAGTTACGATTGCTTTAATGGTTACCGTACCCTTTTTATTGGCTGTGATCTTACCGGACTTGCTTACGGTTGCAACTGCTTTCTTGCCGGTCTTGTAAGTAATGTTCTTTACATTGTCCATGTCAAGGTCATCACTCAGCTGAATCTGTGTCTTCTTACCTTTCTTAACCGTAGCAGAAGTTTTCTTTACTGCCACCGTCTTAAGTATTGCTTTCTCAACAGCCTTTACTTCCGCCGGAGTCATCAATTTATAATCTGCACCTGCAGCAAGATTTACATCTAATGTTCCGTCTTTGCCAACCTTATATGTCTTTGCATTGACCAACTTGTACTCTCCGGTCTTCGGATCGATTGCTACGACTTGCAGCTTCTTGTTTGCGGTCAGATTCTTAGAATCAACCGTTACGGTATACTTCTCGTTTCCGTTCTTGTCCGTAACACTTGCCGTAATTGCAATGCTATCTGTTCCTGCCGCCTTTGCAATCTCTGCTGCCACCTCTGCGGATAACTTCGCCTTGGTTCCTGTCACGATTGCTGTTGCTTCTGTAACATTTCCGTCCTTATCCTTAGAAACACTGACAGTTGCTTCAATCTTCTCTCCAGATGGAGTTGTTGCTGTCACCTTCTTGTCCTCGGTGGTTACTTCGGACTTGTCATCCTTCTTGTCGGATGCTGGAGTGTCAGTAGAAGGAGTAGATGGAGTTACAGTTGAAGAACCGGAGTTGCCGGAATCGGATACCTCACCAACCTTGTATAAGAAAACATCATCCACAGATCCCCATGCGCCGGCCGCAGCTTTGATTGTAACGATAACTTCAACCTCATCCCCTGCGTACACATCCACCTCATCGGTACATGGATTCTGCCATTTGGTCCAGCCACTTAATTTTGCATTCTTTGCTTTCTCAGTGCCACGGGATTTGTTTACAAGCTTAACACTGATATCATCCTGATCGGATCCATCACCGCCCTGTAACTGCATAGATGCAACATATTTTCCGGAATTTTCAACCTTCATTGTCTGCGAGATGGTGAAATCCATCGTCTTTGCACTGTAGAAATGCATAGCCCCCTCGCCTCGCAACGGTGTATCATCCCATTTCAGTTCTACGCCTCCGGCATTTCTTAACGTCCATCCGTTCTTTTGGTCTTCAAAATCTCCATTCTGCAAAATCGAATTTGGAAGAACAGTAAGTGAACATGTAACTGCTTCTGTTGTGTTATCATCACATGTTGCCACACCGGAAATATCTATTGTTCCAAAAGAATTAATCTCTGCGACTGCATCCTCATTCCAGACTACAGGCAGTTGCTTTTTTGAACTGTCATTATAGACGCCAGTCACCGTCTTAGGCAGCTGCGCCTTAATCGTATCAACAGCAGATGCAACATCTGAGGTTTCAAGCAATATCTCCGCCTCTGCATTCTTTACAATTTCAAGAGAGACCTTGTTGCCTGTTACTCCGGTATACACATCCTTAAAAGTCGTAAGAGATGCTAATGGATTTCCCTCAAAATCGAAGAACGCCTGATCATCCTTTACGCTACCGCCATAATACTGACCATTATCTTTGTCATACGACATTGAATAACTGGATGCCCATCCGGAACCATATTTCTCCCATTTTTCCTGATTTGACTTTTTAATGCTCTCATCTAATTTTCCGTTTTCATCATATGCATACTGTACCGGAATCCATGCTGGTTCCCAATAAAATACACCAATGCCGGCATTATTATCTACTTTATTAACAGCATCCATGACATCTCTGAGTTCATTAATCTGTCCCTGCACGGAAACCGCATAATCGACATTCTTTCCTGGATTAAATCCGCTGCTGTTACCATCTCCGTCTGCGGTTGTCCATGACCACGCGGTCTCTGCAACCATTACCTTTTTTCTGGATATATCTGCAACCTGTTTCAATACAGCAGTAATGTTTTCCATCGTACCATGAATATCCGGATAATAAGAAGATGCGAAAACATCATAATCAACTTCATACTTGTTCAATGTCTCGGCAACTTCTTTATACCAATTCTTGGTCTGTGGATCTGTAAAATGCAAAGCAACCTGAATATCTTTACCTCTTTCCGTTGCAACCTCGCGAATTGCCTTACTTCCTGCTTTAAAAAGCTTACACATTGCCTCCCAGCCGTCTGTATTTCGGCTCACACCGGCAATTCCATTGTTGGTTTCATTTCCAACCTGCACCATTCCAACGTCAACACCAGCATCTAACAGAGCCTCCAAACTCTCTTTTGTATAATTATATAATGCAGTTTCTTTTTCATCGATCGACTTAGTGCTCCATGCCTTCGGTGCCAGCTGACGGGAAGGATCTGCCCACCAATCGGAATAATGGAAATCAATCAGAACTTTCATACCTGCATCTGTTGCTAATTTTCCGATTGCCTTTGCCTTTTCCAGATCGTTGTTACCGCCACCATATCCATTTTTATCTTTATCATATGGATCATTCCATACACGGATACGTACATAATTCACACCGGACTCTTTCAACATCTTAAAGAAGCCTGCATCATCTAACACATTTCCATCTGCATCCTTGTACTTTGCACCACTGTCAATGATACTGATGTAAGAGGAGACATCCACTCCGCGAATAAAATCTTCGCTCAGATTATCAATCTTCTGAACAAAATATTTATTTAATTCTTTTAATCCCTTCTGTGCTTTTACTAATGCTGCTTTTGCGTCTGTAATCTCTGAAATTGTAACATCAGTTCTTGTAGCAACATCATTTGCCGTATTTAATGCAGTCTGTAAAGCATTCCATGACTCTTCGGAATAATCACCTGCCGTCAAGCCTGCACACTTTGCAATTACTGTATTTAAGCTTTCCTTCTCAATTTGAATCTTGGTTGCTTTGTCGACAACCCGCTGAAGCTTAACATCATCCAAGTTGATCCAACCACCGTCATTAAAACTGAAATTTAATGCAACCGTCAATTCGCCTGATTCATTTACGCTAATATTTTCAACTACCGTTTCTTGAGAATTTCCCCAATCATTTACGGTAACATCTTTTGTTTGCTCCCCAATGCCAACTGAAGTATTGCCCATATCTTTGCCTATCGCGACAAATGATAAACGATAGTTGCCGGCTTCCAAGCCTGAAAATTTCTTTGTGAATGTTCCTGTTTGCGACTGTTTTGACCAAAGTTTCCACATACTGTCGCCCACAATGTCAGTATGTTCGATTGATGTATCTTTCCATTTAGATTCCCATCCTGTAGCGTCTGAACTAGAATAGTCCTCACTGTATACATCTACATAATAGTTTTCACTCTCGGGTTCTTCACTATTTGTTGTATCTGCAACTAATGAAACTTTGTCGATGTAATATTTCTCATTTGCATAGACTTCCGGCACACATACCCCAATCTCAAAAGCGTCTTTATCCTCATTAATCGTGAAAGAGTACGTTAGAGTCCCCCACTCCTCCTTCTTATCTGTCCAGCCATGGAATCCAATATTTGATTCAGTAATCACATTGCCACCAATAATTGCCTCTGCGCCTGAACCGCCCTTTCCCATCGCATTAACCGAGAACGTATAGGTTCCTTTCGGTAAATACTCAATGGTTTGTGTTAACCATACCTCTGGTCCTTTATATCCATCAATCCAGGTATCAGAATTCGCTATCTCATATGACTGTGCTCCATCATATACCCCATACGATACAACACCGCCACCTACATTTTTCCCATCTGTTTTACAGGTAAGTCTCCATTCACCACCAAGATTCGTCTCAAAACTTCCGTTCGTTAACAGATTAGTCTCTTCTGCATACACAACATTCGTTGCATCCAACAAACCATACGGTACCTGTGTAACGCATATGGACACTACCAGAATTCCTGCCAACAACTTACTAACAATTCTTCTTTTCATGTTACCCTCCCTATCTTTTTTGAAAACATAGACCATGTTTTCTGCACAACTGCTGCAAAACGATTTCCTTCCCAAGAGTGCTTTGCAACAGTTGCGCAACCGTTTGTTCATCAACAATTTTAATATAACATGAGCGCAACCGTTTGTTCAATTGACAGTAATTCCAATCTTGCCGAATTATTTTTATGCAATTATAACGAACATAATTATCGTTGTCAGAAAATTATTCACAAATTTTCAAGAAGCGCAACAACGTTGTTCAGTGCGATTTTCCCATACAATATTGTTCCGCCTCTGCCATCCTTGATAATTTGTACACAAAAAAGACTCAGATGAAACTTACCAGCATCTGAGTCTTCTCTTCTTCCCTATAATATAATTTCTAGTCCTTATTCAGCAAGAATTGCCTTCACTTCCTCTGTCTTCTTTCCTGTAGAGGAAGCAATCTGTTCCGCAGGGACACCATTCTTGTACATAATTCTAATAAGATTGGCCTCACCTTCCACTCTTCCTTCTGCTCTTCCTTCTGCTCTTCCTTCTGCTCTTCCTTCTGCCCTTCCCTGCGCAATGCCAAGTTCTTTTCCCTCTTTTATTGCAATCTCCTTAGCTGCATTAACATCCTTCTCGATTTCATCCTTCATCAATTCTCGTAACGCTTCACACATTGTAGTCTCCCTCCTTATCTCTTCGTATAAGTCATAATTTGCGCGCACACTTGCCTGCAATACTGCGTCAATATTCTGTTTCTGCCTCAAACTGCAAAGCTCCTCTGTTTCTTTAAGAAATTCTTTCACATCCTCTTTTTTCGCATTTGCAGACAATACTTTTAAGCTTTTATGTTCTCCACTTCTCAATTGTTTTATTACAACAATCTGTACCGGAAATGGTAAATCATGAACATAATAAATTCCAGGGTATTTTTCTTCTATTTTATGCCCTTCTCTCCTTATTGTCAAAAACATCTTTCGCGGATATGATTCTCGAAAGATAGAGACCGTGAGTTCATCCGTCGGAATTTGATTAACAATTTTCCCATATCCTTTAAACAAACATGCATATCCTATTGTCTTGTAGAAATCATCAATCGTCAAATTATCCTCTGGGCTCTTATACTCGATCACATTGTATTTCCTCATAATATGCCCTATCTCATTCCTGATTTTCGCATTCTTCGCATTCCCATTAATAACCAACAGATCAATTCGAATCGGTTCTTTACTTAGATTATACTCTGTTTTCAATTCTAACTGTTCGATATTTTCATGTAGTTCTAACTCAGCAGCTGCATAAAATGCAGGGTGCCACTGAATCTTATTCGGTGTGTCTGCCAATACTTTCTTTCCTCCTCCATCAAATAAAATAGACTTCCCCATTGTCCAAATATTTGATATTTATTCATTTGTATTTTGTGATTTTAAAAGCATGATTCTATGACATTTGAATTAACTTGCCCTCTGCTTAGTTTCTGCAGAATATGATAAATATGTTTTAGATTTTATGCTTTGTGCAAAGTCTATCATATAAGACATATAATTACAAGTGCTTTTTGTTCCGCATTCCCCTGTAATATAAAACATATTTCTAATCCGCAATCTGTTTTCCAGCCACATCCATATGATAATTTTCTCTCATGATCAGTTCGGAAATCGGCACGATCGTATAGCCTTTCTCTTCCAGCTGGGTCAACATCGTATCGAGTGCTTCCGCTGTATACTTTGCTCCATTGTGGCAAAGAATGATTGCGCCCGGCGCAAGCGCCTTGTGATTGCATACCGTATCGATGATCGAATCGACTCCGTAATCTTTCCAATCCAAGCTGTCAACTGACCACTGAATCGGATAATAATCCATCTGATACGTCGTCTTAATAACCGCATTATCATATGCCCCATAAGGCGGTCGGAATAAAAACATCTCATATCCCGTCAGTTCTTTAACTCTGTCATGCACACTTTGCAGTTCCGCTTCCTTCTCCGACTGGGAAATCGTGGTCATGTCATAATGGTGCTCGCTATGATTGCCTAAATCATGTCCTCTCTTGACCAGTTCCTTCACGCAGTCTGGATTATCCGTTACCCATCCTCCAGTCATAAAAAACGTCACCTTCACATTGTGTTTATCCAGAATATCCATAATCTTAGGAAAATCTTCTGCGCCCCAGGCCGCGTCAAAACTGAGTGCCACCTTATTCTCCGTCGTATCGACACAGTAGATGGGAAGTTCTCTGTCTCCAACCGTTGCACTTGCAAGCAGACTGCCGGTCGCACGATAAGACACCATCATCAGACATACAAAAAGAGCCATAACAAGAATACCGTTTCCAGTATTCCTGTATGACTCTTTTTTTAAATTTTTGTGTATTTTCGCTTTCATAGAATGCTCCGCAAATAACTCTTTATAAAGCATATTCGTAGAATATTCTATTTACGACAAATTTACACTATTTCCCTATTGATTTCTTCTCGACGCTTATGCCTCAAGTTCCGCTGAACGCTCAATAAACTCCTTCACAACCTCAATGGACTGCAAAGCCGCTTTCTCTGCGAATGTCTGGTAATCCATTGCTCCACCCTCACCATCAGAAATAGAACGAAGGATTGCAAACGGAACCTTGTTCACAAAGCAGACATGTCCGATACTTCCACCTTCCATCTCTCCGGCGATCGCATTAAAACGTTCATGCAATAAAGCCTTCTGTGTCTCCTTATGCAGGAAAAGATCGCCGGTTGCGATCGTTCCGACTTCGTAATGAATTCCCTTATCCTGCAGACAGGAGCACAGTAAAGTACGCATTTTCTCATCACTTGGAAGGAATACCTGATTGAGTCCTGACAACAGACCGATTGGATCGCCCAAAGCGGATGTATTCATATCATGCTGTACGACCTGATCTGCCACTGCAACATCCATGACACCAAGTTCCTTGCACAAAGTTCCGGCAACGCCGATATTGATCACACAGTCAACATCAAACTTTAAGATCATTGCCTCTGCACAGATGGCAGCGAAAACCTTACCGATTCCACAAACCGCAGCAACCACTTCCTTGCCGCCGATCGTTCCGCTGACATAAGTGACACCACTATATTCCTCTGTCTTCACATTCTCCATGGATGCCTTTAACTCATCCACTTCCATCTGCATCGCACCGATTACACCAATCTTCATCTCTTAATCTCCTTATCTAAAAATATGTTAACTTCCATATCACTTTTTCAAACACGAATTTCCCGCATGTTTTTCCACATATAATAGGGGATCTGTTCTTGGCTGCCTTTGGCTCAAATTTATGCCTCCGGGTAGGTAAACTCCATATTTGTCTGCGCCTCAAGCACCTCTAAATACAGCTTAGCTTCCATTCTTGCAGCCTCAAGCGACAGGTTCTCATAATGTCCGCACTCGATTGCCGAAGCCCCGAACACTTCGCCCTCATGATCGATGATCTGTTTGAGCACCTTCTTCGTCACCGCAAAAACTTCCTTCGGACTCTGCGCACTTCTTACCAACAGGTAAAATCCTGTCTGGCAGCCCATCGGACCAAAATATACAACATCCTCTCCCATCTCAGAATTGCGGATGTAAGTTGCAAACATATGCTCCAGTGAATGCATACTTGCATTGTCCATATAGTTGCCTGCGTTCGGCTTTCTCGTACGCAGATCATAAGTGATCACATCGCCGTCCTCGCGGGAAATATAGAATCCCGGAACCAGCACATTATGATTAATTGTAAAACTCTTAATTCGATTCATGATTTTCCTCCTCTATTCCATCACATGCATCTGTTTCTCAAACTCATCCAGATACTTCGCAAACACACTGAGCGCATCGTCCACCGGTTTCGGCGTACTCATATCCACTCCGGCTGCTGCAAGCAGATCAATCGGATCCTTTGCACATCCGCCTGATAAGAATTCCTTCACATAGCGATCCACTGCCGGCTGCCCCTCTTCCAGAATCTTCTTGGAAAAAGCCACCGCTGCTGAGAATCCGGTTGCATACTGATACACGTAGAATGCCGTATAAAAATGCGGTATACGCATCCACTCATAGTCGATCTCACTGTCCACCACAACATCCGGACCATAATAGAGCACATTCAGATCATGATAGATCTGATTGAGATCCTCCATCGTAAGACTCTCTCCCTGTGCTGTCTTTTCATGCACGATCTTCTCAAACTCGGCAAACATCGTCTGACGGAAGAGCGTTGTCCGGAAGCTTTCCAGATAATGATTTAAAATATAATTTCTCTTATCACCATTCTCCTCCTGTGAAAGCAGATAATGATTGAGCAGACATTCATTGCAGGTCGAAGCAACCTCCGCAACAAAGATCAGATATCCGGCATACGTAAACGGCTGCGCCTTGTCCGAATGATATGTGTGAATGGCATGTCCCATCTCATGCGCGAGCGTAAACATACTCTCCAGATCATCCTGCTGGTTCAAAAGCACATACGGATGCGTTCCGTAAGCTCCCCAGGAATACGCGCCGCTTCTCTTATTTGCATTCGCAGCCACGTCGATCCAGCCGTTCTCATAACCTTCACGCA
>ENA-USUJ01001063-USUJ01001063.1-human-gut-metagenome-genome-assembly--contig:-NODE-1063-length-24195-cov-33.285679_pt1 | contig 24195 bp, 16 predicted proteins | sample MGYA00250061_ERZ773398 | MGnify/ENA primary metagenome ERZ773398 (study PRJEB29103, sample SAMN06111992) | human gut metagenome | biome: human gut; feature: ankylosing spondylitis patient; material... | reverse complement strand
TCTCTTTTATTCTTTTCTTATCCATGCTCTCACCCTCTGTTGTTCCTATTCATCCAATTTTCGCCAACTATTTTTTTCATTATTCTACTACAACCACTCTATCACACAAGAATTACCGTACTTATTTGTTATCCGCAAGATAGTTTACCGCAGAAAGCGCCGCAACATTGCCTTCTCCTGCCGCCTTAATGTATTGATATGGCGCTCCCGTGATATCACCACACGCAAAAAGCCCGGCAATATTCGTCCGGCAGCCTCTGTCAACAATCACCTGATTATTCTCAATCTGCAATCCCGGAACCAGTTGTGACGGTGCCACCTGATCTCTCAGTATAAAAATGCCATCCGTCGGAATACTCTGTTCCTGCAGTTTAAGTACCAGATGATCATTCTCTTTTTCCATTCCAACCGGTGTCACATTCTGCAACACCTTCACTTTGTTATTCCAAGGCGAGAATTCCTGATACATCGGAATATAGATTACTTCATCTGCCAGTTCCGACAGGAAATCAGCTTCCTTTTCCTCATCCCTGGAGTATCCGATCACAACCGTCCTGCGCCCCCGATACAACGCACCGTCACAGGTCGCACAATAGCTTACACCTCTTCCCAGATTTTCCAGTTCTCCCGGAAATGGTTTGGCAGTGGACATTCCGCAGGCAAGGATAACCGTGTCTGCCTCATACATCGCTTGATGTCCCTGAATCGCGAAATATTTTCCCATCGCATATACTGCGTTCACTTTGTCCTCTGTGATCTTAACCTGCATCTGTTCCAGATGTCTCTGAAACGCCTTCTGCATCTCTTCTCCCGACACCTCCGGAAGTCCCAGATAATTCTGAATCGTATGCGCCTTATTTACTTTGTCACTCAGTAACTTGCCTCCCAACAGAAGAATGTTCTTATTCCGCACCTTCGCTGTAATTGCGGCTTCCAGTCCCGCCGGACCGGTGCCTATAATTGCTATATCGTATCGAGTCATCCTGCTTCTCCTTTACCGTTTCTGTTATCTATTTCTTCTCAATTTCTGGAAGATTACCCAATTCAAAACTGCTTAATGATGTCATTTTGTCGTAATACGCTTTATACCTGTAAATCGTTCGTTCACTGACATTATTACGTTTTGCAATCTCCACCATAGTCATGCCGCTTTCATAACCATCAACAAAATCATTGTATATTGCCATCCATTTTGCATTGTGTTTCTGCCTTCCGCTTAATTTACGATTTTTATAATATTCCAGTTCTTCACGTAATTTGGCATTCTCGTTTTCTAATTCTTCAATTCTTTTTATTGCCTCTTCAAGTGTTGTCACATTCTTCATCCACCCATTCCTCCACTCATGCCATTATCATTTTGTCTTTATTATATGTTTCTAATCCGTATTAGTCAATATGGTTTTGTCATGTCATATCATTCTTATAACAAAAAATTTCACCCGAAAAAAGCTGCTTATTTCCAAATACACTTGAAAATAAGCAGCTTAGCCGACTTAGATATCTTTTCTTTGAAGTTGAGTCACACACTCCACATGCACCGTGTGCGCGAATTGGTCCACCGCCCGCACCTTCTTAAGCTCATATCCGCCATCCACTAGAATCCGAAGATCTCTTGCAAGTGTCGCAGAATCGCAGCTGACATATACGATGCGATCAGGCTGCATCGCAAGCATCGTGTTGAGACAGACCGCGTCACAGCCCTTGCGCGGCGGATCAACAACGATCACATCCGGATGGCGCATCGCTGCGTCCGAGCCACAATGAACCGGTTGTAATGCATTCTTCTGCACATCGGATGTTTCTGTGCCTTGGGAATCACCGGTTGCATCCCCGCTTTCTTCGTAGAACTGCGGCAGCACTTCTTCTGCTTTTCCGACGAAGAACTCTGCATTCGTAATCTCGTTGAGCTTCGCATTGTTTTTCGCATCCTCGATTGCCTGTGGAACAATCTCCACACCATAGACCTGCTTCGCCTTCTGGGAGAGGAAAAGAGAAATTGTTCCGATGCCACAGTAGAGATCCCACACGGATTCTTTACCGGTAAGCCCCGCATAATCCATTGCGATGCTGTACAGTTTCTCTGTCTGCTCCGGATTCACCTGATAGAAGGACTGCGGCGAAATATGGTAAGCAATCGCGGTGTCCGTCAGGGAGAAATCATCCGTATTGCGCAGATGGATATAATCCGTGATATACGGTTGTCCCCAGATACAACGCGTTTTGCGCCCCAGTATCACGTTCGTTTTCTCCGTATTGCTGTTCAGCGAGATTGAAGTCATTCCTTCGATCTGCTGCAACTGCTGCACAAGATCATCCTCATATGGAATCCTGTCCCCATTAATGATCAGACAGACCATAATCTCCTTCGTCGTAAAGCCGTAACGGATCAGCACGTGGCGCACAAGACCGCTTCCGTCCTCTTCCTTATACGGACGAATCTGGTGTTCTTCCATCCATTTGCAGACGATTGCAAGGATCGGCTGATTAACCTCTGCCCCAAGCATACAATCCTGCACCGGAATGATGCTGTGTGTGCGCGCCGCATAAAAGCCTGCGATCACATGCCCTTCCTTGTCCGTTCCAATCGGAAACTGTGCCTTGTTACGATAACGGTAAGGCTGATCCATTCCGACAATCGGAAGCATGACAGCGTCCACTTCTTTCTCCGAAAATCCACCGAGGCGGATCAGATTATTTCGCACCTTCTGATTCTTGAATGCAAGCTGCTCATCATAAGAAAGAGCCTGAATCTGACAACCTCCGCAACTTCTGTGCAGCGGGCATTCCGGCTCTACTCGATGCGGGGAAGGACACTTGATCTCCTCCACCCGCGCATATCCATAATTTTTCTTCACTTTCGTTGCACGCGCAACGATCTCATCACCGATTAAAGCGTCCTTCACAAAAAAGGTCATTCCTTCGTATTTGCCGATGCCTTCTCCGCCGACGCCCATATCTGTAATGATCAAGGGAAATAAATCGTTTTTCTTCACTCTTGTTACCCTTCTATAAATATACAACTATATCGTACTTGTTCTACGAATATTGGTATCTAACAGGCGATTGAATCCCTGCCACTGCAAATTGTTCTCCGGTACGCCTGCAAGCACCTCGCGAACCGTCTCCATCTTCGCATCCAGATTATCTGCAAAGCTAAGTGCCAAAGCTTCGACCAAAGCCGGTTTCTTCGGCGAACCGTATTCCAGTTCTCCGTGGTGTGCTAAGATGCAGTGCTTCAATTCGTTGGCAAGAACCTCCGGGAATCCGTCGATCTCGCGGATCTTCTCCCCGATCCACTCCGCACCGATCATAATATGACCGAGCAGCTGACCTGCGTCCGTATAATCATTGGCCGGGAATGTAGAAAGCTCCTTCAGCTTACCGATATCGTGAAACATTGCTGCCGTAAGCAGCAGGTCCCGGTTCAAAAACGGATAGTTCTGTGCAAAATAATTACAGTTTCTTGTCACACTGACCGTGTGCTCAAGAAGACCGCCGACAAATCCGTGATGCACACTTTTGGCAGCGGAATGGAACTTAAACGCCTTGGCAAAAGCCGCATCATCGAAAAACATATGTAAAAGCCTGGACAGATACGGATTCTTGACAGAAGCGATATATCCCATCATCTCCTGATACATCTCATCAATATCTTTATCACTTACCGGAAGATAATTCTCCGGCTCATACTCGCCCTCACCGACCTTGCGCACCCGCTTGATCGACAACTGTAAGTTTCCCTGAAAACTTGTGACATCACCTGTGACAGCGACATAGTCCAAAGCATCAAACTCGTCAATTCCAACAGAACCCGGATCCCAGATCTTGGCATCCAGCGTTCCTGTCTTATCCTGTAAAAGTACATTATCATACGGCTTTCCAGACTTGGTCAATGCCGCCTGTTTGGATTTACATAAGTAGATTTCGTTGATTCTCTCTCCCTCGCGGAGAGTCTCGATAAATTTCATAATTGCTCCTTTATTTTAAAATTCCTGCTTCAATTTCACAGGTTAATTCTTTATAACCATTACTGCCTTCCCGCATGAATACCACAGAGTACGTCTCTCCCGGCGTCAATCCGAGTACAGCATCCGTATACGAATCATCCGTTGTGATATCCTTATCGTCAATCTTCTGGATGACATCGCCGCTTTGTAATCCCGCGTTCATCGCCGGAGAATCCATCTCAACTTCCTTGATATAAACGCCCTTTGGAATACCATAGGTGTTGGCAATCTTATCCGTCACGGTCGAAATATGGGCTCCCAAATACGGAACATCCTTCGACGCATACAAAAGGTCCATGATCCGGTTCAGTTCCGTCACATCGACCGCCGTCAGAGCGCCTGTCGAAGCTGCGCTGTAATTCTGCATCACAACGCCGATCATTTCACCATCCGTATTGATCAGAATTCCGCTTGCATTCTTGTTCGCGACAATATCCGTTGTATACACGGAATAATTGCTGTCCTGCGTAGAAATCTCATTGCCCGTGGAAGTAATATTTCCCGTCAGGATCGAATAGTTGGTTCCGAGCGGACTTCCCAAAGCGATCACAATGCTTCCCTTGTGCACCGTGCTGGAATTGCCCATGGACATAATTTTAATCAGAGAAAGCGTTGACTTCTCCATCTTATCCTTAGCGACCGCAAGCACCGCAAGTCCTGTGTTTCCATCATACTTCATCAGTTCTGCCGGTGCGACGGAATCATCGATAAATGTCACATTGATCTTCGACGCATCCTTGATCACCTTGCGTTCCGTAAGGATCAAAAGCTTGCCGCCGGTATCGCCAACGATCGTGCCGGATCCCTGTCCCTCACGCTCATAGGAAGTATTAAACCAGTCCGTATCACTGACCACGCTCGTGATCGTCACGATCGACTTATTGGCAACATTGCCGATCGAATAAAGCTGCGTCTGGATCTTCTGGTAATCATCGATCGTAAATTCCCTGATTGTCTCCTTCTGTTCCTGCGTATCGTCCGGTGTCTGCGTCGCTTCCTGCGTATCCTCCGTCTCCGGTTCCTGCGAATTCTGCACCTGTGTATCCGGTGTATTCTCCTTCAGTTCCTCCCGCAACGACGGCAGCATCAGAAGCATCACAAGGACAGCCGTCAGCGCAAAAACAATGCCACAGCCTGCCGCAGTCAGGAAACGGATCCAGATGCGCTTATAATTCTTCGGCTTATCTTTAATTTTCTCTCTAACAAATTCATTCTTCGGTAATTGCTTGTCTTCCATGTACGACCTTCTCAATCCTCATTTGAAAAACCAACACATCAACCAATATTATATTCGCATTTCTGTACTCTTGCAACCATTTTTGCCTTTTCCCGCAAACAAGAATGAGGTATAATGTATGCGAAGCAACAAGCAGTGCCAAATGTGAAATAAACAGCGAGCGAGCACTGCAAATATGAAAGAGGATACACCATGAATAAAAAAGTTTATCATACATTGGAATATTACAAAATACTCGACATGCTCGCCGGATATGCGGCCTGCGAAGAGACAAGGAAACGCTGCCTTGCCCTGACGCCGCTCACTGACAAGACAGAGATCGAGCAGTTGCAGACAACGACAGCCGACGCATTGAGCCGTCTCTACAAGGGAAGCGGCATCAGTTTCGCCGGCGTACACAATATCAATGGTCCACTGAAGCGTCTGGATATCGGCGGCACCTTAAACACGACGGAGCTTCTTATGATCAGTTCGCTCCTTGAGGTTGCAAAACGCGCCAAATCCTACGCCCGCTCGGATCATGCGGATGACAAGACCGATTCGCTCTCCCTGCTGTTCTCACAGCTCGAGCCGCTGACACCTCTGCACGAGGAGATCAAACGCTGTATCATCGGGGAAGACGAGATTGCAGACGATGCAAGTCCTGCTTTATCCAAAATCCGTAAATCGATCCGTGGCATGAACGACCGGATCCACGCGCAGCTAACCAGCCTTATGAACAACACAACGACCAGAAGCTTCTTGCAGGACGCTGTCATCACGATGCGCGACGGACGCTACTGTCTGCCGGTGAAAGCAGAAGCCAAGACTTCCGTTCCCGGAATGGTACATGACCAGTCCTCCAGCGGATCTACACTTTTTATCGAGCCGATGGCTGTGGTCAATTTAAATAATGAACTCCGTGAATTATTCTTAAAGGAGCAGGAAGAAATCAATGCAATTCTCGCAGAACTTTCCAACCGTGTCGCAGAAAATGCGAACGGAATCCGCCAGGATTACACTGTACTTGCAGAACTCGATTTCATCTTCGCCAAAGCCCAGCTTGCCAAATCCTACAACGGTGTTGCCCCAATCTTCAATGAAGAGGGACGTATCAACATCCGTAAGGGTAGACATCCGCTGCTCGATCCGAAGAAGGTCGTTCCGATCGATGTCCGTCTCGGCGACGAGTTCCGTCAGCTGATCGTCACGGGACCAAACACCGGTGGTAAGACAGTATCGCTTAAGACGGTCGGACTGCTGACCCTGATGGGGCAGGCAGGTCTGCACATTCCGGCAGGCGACCGTTCGGAGCTTGCGATCTTCCATGAGATTTATGCGGATATCGGTGATGAGCAGAGTATTGAGCAAAGCTTAAGTACCTTCTCCTCTCATATGACCAATATCGTCCGCATCTTAAAAGACGCGGATGACAGAAGCTTATGCCTTTTTGATGAGCTGTGTGCCGGAACCGATCCGACAGAAGGTGCCGCACTGGCCATCTCGATTCTGCACAAGCTTCACCAATATGGTGCTACCACGATGGCTACCACACACTACAGTGAACTGAAAGTCTATGCGCTCTCCACGGAAGGCGTGGAAAACGCATGCTGCGAGTTCGACGTCGAAACCTTAAGCCCGACCTACCGTCTCCTGATCGGTATCCCGGGCAAGAGTAACGCTTTCGCAATCAGCTCGAAGCTCGGACTTGCGGAGAACATCATTGAAGATGCGAAAAGCCGCTTAAGTGACAAAGATGTTGACTTTGAAGATATGCTTGCCAATCTCGAAGCCAGCCGCATCACAATTGAAAAGGAACAGTTGGAAATACAGAAATACAAAGCAGAAATTGAACAGTTAAAGCAGCGTCTCACCACGAAAAACGAACGGCTCGATGCAAGCCGCGACGATATTCTGCGCAAGGCCAATGAAGAAGCCTACCAGATTCTCAAAGAGGCAAAGGATCTTGCGGATGAGACGATCCGCAACTTCAATAAATACGGTCAGGGACAGGCTCCGATGAGCAAGATGGAGAAGGAACGAAGTAAAGTCCGCGACAAGATGAATGCGAGTGAAAAGAATCTGTCCATGAAGAAGAAAGAGACGGTTAATCACAAGGTTCCGAAGAAACTTCGTGTCGGTGACTCCGTCAAGGTTCTCTCCATGAATCTAAAGGGAACCGTTCACACACTGCCGAATGCCAAAGGTGATCTGTATGTGCAGATGGGAATTCTCCGTTCTCTTGTCAACATCAAAGATCTTGTGCTGATCGATGACGATGCAACTTCTCCGATTGCCAAGAAATACGGTGGCAGTGGCTCCGGCAAGATCAAGATGAGTAAATCCGCTTCGGTATCCACAGAGATCAATCTGATCGGTATGACAGTTGACGAGGCGATCGCGCATCTTGATAAATATTTAGACGATGCTTATCTGGCGCATCTGCCATCCGTCCGCATTGTCCACGGTAAGGGAACCGGCGCATTAAGGAATGCTGTGCAGGCGCACCTGCGCAGGCAGAAATACGTCAAATCCTTCCATGCGGGAGCTGCCGGCGAAGGAGATGCCGGTGTAACAATCGCTGAATTTGATTAAAGTTAACTATTCAGACCCCTGAGAATAAGAAAAACTGATACGTCATGCTTGCATGTAAGTAACAGTTTTCTTATTCGTAAGGTGGCTCGAATAGAGTCACCGCCCCAGATATGAGCAAAAGTAGTTGCGATAGCAACGAGAAAGCACGATTTATCGTGCGCTTTTGCGAATGTATGGATGGGGTTCTGAACAGATGCAATTAATGAATAAACAGGAGGAACACTATGGTATCAAAACAGAAAATACTCATCGTTGATGACGATAACAACATTGCAGAACTGATATCGCTCTACCTCACAAAAGAATGCTACGACACCCGCATCGTCAATGACGGCGAGGAGGCACTGATTGCATTCGAACAATACAATCCCAATCTGATCCTGCTCGACTTAATGCTTCCAGGCATCGACGGATATCAGGTATGTCGCGAGATCCGTGCCAAGAGTAACACGCCAATCATCATGCTCTCCGCCAAAGGCGAAGTCTTTGACAAAGTGCTTGGTCTTGAGCTCGGTGCTGACGATTATATCTTAAAACCTTTTGACTCCAAGGAACTTGTTGCCCGCGTGAAGGCAGTACTCCGCCGCTACCAGCCGGTCAAAACAGAAACCCCACCGGTTGTCGAGATCAAATGTGTGGAATATCCGGATCTCATTGTCAATCTGTCCAACTATTCCGTTGTCTACAACGGACGACCGATCGACATGCCTCCGAAGGAGCTGGAACTTCTTTACTTCCTTGCCTCCTCACCAAATCAGGTATTTACGCGTGAGCAGCTTCTCGATCATATCTGGGGATACGAATATATCGGCGACACACGAACCGTGGATGTCCACGTGAAGCGTCTTCGCGAGAAGATCAAGGACCACAGTTCCTGGTCAATCGCAACGGTATGGGGCATCGGTTATAAATTCGAGGTAACAGAATGAAATCACGCATGTACATAAAAATGCTTCTCGGCTATCTTCTTTTTGGGATCTGTGCCATCGTTATCCTGTGCACCTTCACCCAGAATACCGTCTCGGAACATTTGGAGCGCCGGGAAGCGCAGCAGCTGTATCGCGAATCGAACCTGATTGCATCCGGATATGCTGCCAATTTTATGAATTCTTTTCTGTCTCTGCATGACTTCCAGTCGCAGATGGAGATGCTAAGTACCTATCTGTCCGCAGAAATCTGGGTCATTGACAATCAGGGACATATCCTGTTTAATTCCGCGGACGCACAGATTGGTCAGAATGCCGCCAAATCCGAGTATACGAGTCTTCCCGACTTTGACAGCACCAGTTTCAGCAATCATTTCTATACGATCGGACGCTTTTACGGAATGTTCGACGAGGATACCTTAAGTGTGTTCTCCCCAATTACGTCCAATTACAGAGTCCGAAGCTATGTGTTGATCCATAAGCCGGTATCCGGAATTGTCCGGGTTTCCAATGAATTTTTAAATATCGCATTCTACACGGTAGGAATTCTTGCACTTTGCGCACTTTTACTGCTGCTTGCCTTTTCCTATCTGAACTACCGGCCGCTGCGTGAGATCACAAAAGTTGCACAAAGCTATGCGAAAGGCAATTTTGAGCCACGTATCCATATCCATGCGAATGACGAACTTGGAATCATCGGCAATACGATGAATTATATGGCAAACGAGCTTGACACCTTAGAGGAAGACCAGCGCAAGTTCATCTCCAATGTCTCGCACGATTTCCGCTCGCCGCTGACTTCGATCAAAGGCTATATTGAAGCAATGCTTGATGGAACGATTCCGGTCGAATTGCAGGACAAGTATCTGAATATCATTCTTTTTGAGACGGAACGTCTGACAAAGCTGACGCAGGGAATCCTTGATCTCAACCAGTTCGGACGCCATCGCGGCATCATGCTCGATCTGGCAGATTTCGATATCAACCGGATGATCAAGACAACCATCCTGACCTTCGAAGGAACCTGCGAGAAGAAAGGGATCACGTTCGATCTCGTCCTGACCGGGCAGGAATTATTCGTCCATGCAGACATGTCGAAGATCCAGCAGGTTCTCTATAACCTGATCGATAACGCAACGAAATTCTCACACCAGAACAGTGCGATTAAGATTGAGACCAGCATCAAGAACGAGAAAGTGTTCATCTCTGTCAAGGATTCCGGCATCGGGATTCCGGCAGACAGCATCAAAAAGATCTGGGAGCGTTTCTACAAGACGGACCTCTCAAGAGGCAAGGATAAGAAGGGCACCGGACTCGGTCTGGCGATCGTCAAAGAGATCATTCAGGCGCACAACGAACACATCAATGTCATCAGCACGGAAGGTGTCGGAACGGAATTTATCTTCACCCTGCCGCTCTCGCAAAAAGAAGTGCAGTAGCATTTGCCACTGCACTTCTTTTAATTCTCCTCATGAAGTTCATGAACATCCAGATCTAATTCATTTCCGTTGCGGTCGTATGCCGCATTCTTCGTATTCCACTGGAAGCTTTCTCTGTCAAACTTCTTGTCGGCTGTCAGGTAATCACCCTCAAACACCGTATATTCGAACCGGTATCCTTCCGTCGTCTTAGCTCTCACACAAATACGAATGTGCTGCTGCTCCGGAATCTCTGCTTCGCTCTCCGACTCTTCGGTACTCGTTTCCGGCATCTCGTAAGTAAATGTACAACTTGCGATTCCAGAGACGCCCTCAATCGTATCCGCTTCACTGGCACTGTCAGAAGAACTTTCTGTCGCATCCACAGCGTTATTGCTGCCTTCTGCCAAAGCTATTCCGGTATCCGAATCTGCTCCATTCATCTTCGCCAGAAGATCCTCCTCGTCAATCTGCTTCTCATCCAGCATCGTAACCAGTTCCAGGCTCTGGAACGTAAACAGATTCAGACCGCTCAATTCAACATCACAGTCACTGTTTAAACGGAATGCTCCATTCTTAAAAGAAGGTTCCTTATCAAGCTTCGCAAGAAGCACCTGATCAAGACTGAAATCGAGTCCCTGATAATCATTTAAGACTTCCGTGGTCTTCTTTCTTCCGTTCGAAATCAAAAATGTAATATTACCGTCAAAATCCTTATTGAGTGGTAGATCCACACTTCCGGTAAAAGCATACTTGCCCCGCCTTAAAGTTGTCTCCTTTGTCCCGAAAAAGATACTGACTTCCGTCTTATCGGTATATTCCTTCGGAACAACGGACACATTCACTTTATACTTTCGATTCGCAAAGTCGAGGCTTTCCACTGCGATGGAATAATCCTCAACCATGCTTGCTTCCTCCTGCAGGGTCTTCTCAATATTGGACTGCAAATTCGTCATATCGGACAAAATCACGCTCGTGGAATCCTGCAGATAGGTAAGCTGATTCGTCAAAGCATCAATCTTGCGGAACATTCCATACATCAGTGCAAGAATTAACACTATAATGACAATGATGATGATTTTTTTAAAATTCAATTTCCATTTCTTCATATAAAACGTTGACTCACAAAACTACTGCTCCGAAGATTCTTCGGTTGCTGTAATCTGGATTCCAAGCTCCTCAAGCTGCTTCTCGTCTACAGTTCCCGGAGCCTCAGACATCAGATCCGATGCATCCTTTACCTTCGGGAATGCGATTACATCACGAATAGAGTCTGCGTGTACCATATGCATGATCATACGGTCAACACCATAAGCAAGTCCTGCGTGTGGCGGTACTCCGTAAGAGAAAGCGTCTAACAGGAATCCGAACTGCTCATGCGCGCGCTCCTTGGTAAATCCAAGAACCTCGAACATCTTCTCCTGAATATCGTCCTGATGAATACGTACAGATCCTCCACCAAGCTCCGTTCCGTTTAATACGATGTCGTAAGCCTTGGCACGCACGGCACCCGGATCCGAATCGATTTTGTCCCAATCCTCTTCCATCGGCATCGTGAATGGATGATGCATTGCCATAAAACGGTTCTCCTCATCGGACCACTCAAGAAGCGGGAACTCGGTTACCCACAGGAAATTGTACTGGTTCTCATCCATCAGTCCAAGTTCCTCGCCGAGCTGCAGACGGAGTGCTCCAAGCACGTTCCATACAATCTTATTCTTATCAGCAGCGAACAGAAGCAGATCGCCCGGCTTACCATTCATCTTCTCAACCAACGCCTTCAGTTCGTCTTCCGTCATGAATTTTGCGAAGGATGACTTATAGGTTCCATCCTCGTTGACGCACAAATAAGCAAGTCCCTTGGCACCGCATCCCTTTGCATGCTCAACAAGCTTATCGATCTTCTTACGAGGCATAGCGCCCTGTCCACAAACATTGATACCGCGGACAGATCCACCGTTCTCAAGCGCACCGATAAATACACCGAAGCCGCATCCCTTCACAACATCGGATACATCGACAAGTTCCATGCCAAAACGGGTATCCGGCTTATCGGAACCGAAACGATCCATTGCCTCCTGCCAAGGCATACGCGGAAGTGGTAACTGGATATCCACACCGATTGCTTCCTTGAATACATATTTCAAGAGACGCTCATTGACATCAAGAACGTCCTCGATATCTACGAAAGATAACTCCATATCCGCCTGTGTGAACTCCGGCTGACGGTCCGCGCGAAGATCCTCGTCACGGAAGCATCTTGCGATCTGGAAATAACGGTCATATCCGGAAGCCATCAGAAGCTGTTTGAAAAGCTGCGGAGACTGTGGCAGTGCATAGAAATTGCCCGGATGTACACGGCTCGGTACAAGGTAATCTCTGGCTCCCTCCGGTGTGGACTTACAAAGGATCGGAGTCTCGATCTCTAAAAATCCCTCATTTGCCATAAACTGACGCATCAGACCGAGCACACGGCTCTTGAGCATTAAGTTACGCTGGATATCCGGTCTTCTCAAATCAAGATAACGATACTTCAGGCGGATATCCTCCTTTGTCTGGCTGTTCTCCTCAATTGCAAACGGAGGTGTCTGTGACTCGGAAAGGATACGAAGGCTTGTTGCGATCACTTCGATATCTCCGGTCTTTAAATTCTCATTGACTGCAGCGGAACGCTTCTGCACGTTTCCCTCGATAGCGACAACATACTCGCTTCTTAACGTTCCCGCCTTGGCGAAGCCTTCTGCTCCGACACTGTCCTCATCAAATACGATCTGTAACAGACCGCTTCTATCACGTAAGTCGATAAAGATCAGACTTCCTAAATTTCTTCTCTTCTGTACCCAGCCCATCACGGTAACTTTCTCACCGATGTTGGCACTGCTTACCTCTGTACATCTGTGGCTTCTGTGTAAGCCCTTCATTGATTCTGCCATAATTGTCTCCTTAATTTATCTATCATTACTCTTACGATTCACAGTCCCCTCCTTTCCCATGCGCAAAATCAGCCACTTCGTGTCTGTCGTTGCTCCGCAACTTCTCATTTTGCTTATGTGGAATGGAGGTTCCTGATTTCAGGTGCTAGACAATCGAAATGTTCGCATGCGAATAAATTCGCCTCTCACATTTCTTCTGTCAGCACCTGTGAATCGTAACTATCTGTTAAAAAACTCCACGAACTCCTCATAGCCTTCCTTGGAAAGCTGTTCTTTCTGGAATTTCTTATTCTTATTCATACGCACAACAAGTACCTGGTGTCCGTTCTCACGTGCTTCCTTCGCCTGCTTCATCACATCCACAAGCTTCTCGGCCGGATACTTCTTCTCCACGAGATAAGCCACTCTCTTCGGGCTCTCCGGGATCTTGAATCCGCTCTCCATAAGAAGTAAGATGATACGCTCGAATCCGATCGAGAATCCGCAGGCCGGAACATCGTTTCCGGTAAACTTGCCGATCATCTTATCGTATCTTCCACCGCCGCCACAGGCTGCTCCAAGCTCCGGCATAGAGATTTCAAAAATCGTACCTGTATAGTAGCTCATTCCTCTTACAAGTGTCGGATCGAATACCAGTGTAAACTCCGCATTCTTGGTCGCATTGACCGCAGTAGCAATCTCTGTCATGTTCGTCACAACTTCCTCATCAAGGAAATTGCCTAATGTATCGGCGAGGAATGCAACGCCTTCGGCGACATCCTTCTTCTCCTCAAGCAACTTGAAAAGTCCTAAATATTTGTCGATCGACTCCTGAGCATAGCCATCCTTTGCAAGCTCCTCGGCAACGCCTTCAACTCCGATCTTGTCCATCTTGTCGAGGGTGATAAATACGCTGTCGTAATCATCCTCTGCAAATCCGCTATAGGCAGCCATCGCCTTTAAGATTCTTCGCTCATTGATACGGATCTCAAAATTCTTGAATCCGAGTCTTCCGATCGTTGTGGTCGTAGCGTTGATCAGCTCGATCTCCGCAAGATTGCTCGGCTCTCCTAAGATATCGATGTCACACTGTGTGAACTGACGGTAACGGCCTCTCTGCGGACGATCTGCTCTCCACACACTTCCGATCTGTAATGCCTTAAACGGACTCGGCAGATCATTGGCATTGTTCGCATAGAAACGCGAAAGCGGAACGGTCAAGTCATAACGCATACCAAAATCAACAACATCCGCCTCTTCCTTTGCTGTCTCTAAATTCAACTTCTCGCCGCGCTTCAATACTTTGAAGATCAGCTTCTCATTCTCGCCACCCTGCTTGTTGGAGAGGTTTGCGATATTCTCCATACAAGGTGTCTCGATCGGTGTAAAACCGAAGCTTCGGTAAGTATCCTTGATCACGCTTGTCACATAATCGCGGATCTCCATCTCTGCTGGTAATATATCTTTCATGCCGTTCACCGGCTTCTTGCTTAATGCCATCTGCTTTCCTCCGTAATCTCTAATTATCCAGAATTTATTATACGTTTGAGATTCCCATACGTCAAGCATCGAAGTGCGCAAGGGGGCGGATTTCCACCAATTCCTCTCCAACTATATGCCACAGTTGCAAAAAACGCACGACACATCACACAATTTTTCTGCAATGTATCGCGCGCCTTATGTTTTATCACCGAAAACAGCGATTTATTCATTCTCCGGTTTGAAATCCCTGATCAGATTCCATGTAGGCAGCGCATTTCCGTCATAATCAAACAACGCCTGATTTGCCCACTCATTACCGCATGGTCCCTTGTCGTTCATATACTTAAGAGACGCCTCCGTTGCCCAGCCAGAACCTGCAACCGGAATCCACGCCGGCTCCCAATAGAAGAAGCCTTTTCCCTTATTGCCCCAGATGTGACTGATACGGTTCAAGAAATCTTCCATGAAATCGTACTGTCCCTGAACCGTCATCGGATACTCAATCTTGGCAACGAGTTCCGGCTTGGTCGCATAACCCTTACGTTCATCGTCGGTCAGCTTCTCGTAATCCTTGTAATCCTCCATTGTATATCCCATGGAAACCTCTGCAATGATCAGTTCCTTACCATAACGCTCGGCAATATCATTCATATTGTCAGTCAGCATATCGAGTGTTCCGTGCCAGAACGGATAGTAGGATAATCCGATCAGCTGGAAGTCCTCGCCACGCTTTGTGAACTCGTCAAACCACTCACGGTACAAAGCGTTATTTCCACCATTGTCCAGGTGCAGCATGATCGGCACCTCCGCATCAACGGCGCGCACGCCACGGATTCCCGCATTTACAAACTTTGCGATATTATCATAGTTTGGAACCTTGCCCTCCGGCCAGAGCAGACCGTTTGACAGCTCGTTACCAACCTGCACCATCGTTGTGTTGATTCCGTTGTCTCGGAATACTTTCATCGTATCAACAGTGAAATCGTATACTGCCTTCTCCAGTTCCTCAACACTATAGCCTTCCCACGCCTTCGGCTTGATCTGCTTGCCCGGATCGGCCCAGAAATCACTGTAATGGAAGTTTAAGAGCACACCAAGACCTGCATCGGTTACTTTCTTTGCAATCGCAAGCGTTGTCTTAAGATCATTCTCTCCGGCACCGTAAGACTCTCCACTCTCAGAGTAAGGATCATTCCACAGACGGATACGGATCGTGTCGACGTCATACTTCTTCATAATGTCAAGGATATCCATCTCGGTTCCATCGACATAATATTTGACTCCACATTTCTCAAGTTCCAATAATGTGGATAAATCCATGCCTTTTACAAATTTCATATGCTGCATTCTCCTTATCATAAATTCTAAATTCCCTTGAAGCGGAATGTAAATTCCATCGGCTTTGTCACATCAATATGGTATTCCGGGTGTACCCACGCGCCCCAGCTGTCGTCTCCGCCGACACCCATCTGCGCTGCGGCAACGCGAACGACCGTGTAATGCGACTGCGGGAGTTCGTAATCGTGTGTCGCATTTTCCAGTTCATGCGGTGTGTAAGGCAATGCACTGAAGCTCAACTCGTCGCCGGAGAACAGGAAACCTCTTCCTCTGTAATCGGTCACTTTCGCGTAGCGCACGCCAACCTTGTTGCCGCACTCCTGCGGAACCAGATATTTTGCCATATTGTCTTTTACTTTATTCTTATAAACACCAAGCTTTGCGCCGAGTCTGCGGTCCGCATACGTCTCTTCCGGTCCGTATCCGTACCACTCAACATTGTCATAATCGGCATTCAAGCGGAACATCATGCCGAATTCCGGCATATCCGGAAGTCCCTCCACCGGATCGTACATCAGCTTCGTCTCGATCGTGCCATCTGCAAATACCGTGTAGGAGACCTTGCACTTGCTTGCCGGCGTTGTCGGCATATAGTAGGTGTAAGTGATGGTCACACTGTGTTCATCCTCTTCCACCGTAGTCGGTACATTGTCAAACATGCCGCCGTCTCTGTGGCTGATGTACATACTTGCGATCTTCCACTGTGCGTAGCGCGCCGGTGCCATACTGCCGTAATCGTTGTCGACCGGAGCACGCCAGAAGTTCGGCATCGGGATCTTCTCGATCATCTCCCTGCCCGCATAACGGTAAGAAACCAGCCCTCCGCTTAATAAGGAGAAAAGGCAGTCAAAATCATCGCCTCTGACACCGATATTCACCTTGCCTTTTACCACGCGAAGCGGACTTGTCGGCACTTCAAACGCCTCAACTTTCTTATATACCTTCTGTCCGAACGCAACCTCATGTCCGCGCTCTGCCCAAAGTGTATCCTCTTTTAACACGAAAGAAACCGTCAGTGTATACTCTGCATCGTCCCCTACCGCAAACGGAATCGCATATTCCTTCGTCGATAACGGGGCAACATCGGTTGCAACGGTCTGCTTCTTTACGACTTTTCCACATTTTTCAAGAACAAGCACACAGTCATACACATTCGTGTTCACAAACAGGTTCTTATTCACAACGGAAAAAGCGCCCTCTTTGTCAAACTTCACACTGATATTCTGATAGTTGAACTGCACTTCCTGCATCTTCGGGGAAGCATCGCGCTCACCGCCATAGCAGATACCGTTTCCGCTGAAATTGTAATCCGTCGGACGCTCGCCGCAGTCTCCGCCATACGCCTGAAATTCCTGTCCGAAACGATTTTTTTTCAGGATCGACTGGTCAATGTAATCCCAGATAAATCCGCCCTGATAGCGTGGCTCGGTATCGGTCAGATCGGTATATTTGTGCATGGCTCCGCAGGAATTTCCCATCGCGTGCGTGTACTCGCAGCAGATAAAAGGCTTTTCCTTATGCTCCTCCAGAAACTCCTTGATCTTAGCGGCAGGAGTGTACATCTGACTCTCCATATCACTTGTACCGTCATATCTGCGGTCATTGAAGATTCCCTCATAATGTACAAGGCGGTACGGATCCAGTTCACGGAATTTCTCCGACATATCAAACGGAACTTTTCCGCCGAACGACTCGTTTCCGATCGACCAGATCAGGATTGCCGGATGATTCTTGTCTCTCTGATAACAGGAGTTGACACGATCGAGCATCATCGGCTCCCAGTCCATATTGTCGCCTGGAACCACGGTATCCTTCGGCACCAGTCCGTGGTTGGCGGCATCCCAGGAACCGTGCGATTCCAGATTGTTTTCCGCGATCATGTACAGACCGTATTTGTCGCACAATTCATAGATTCCCGATTCATCCGGATAATGGCAGGTTCGGATCGCGTTGATGTTATTGCGCTTCATCGTCAGAATGTCGGTAAGCACTTCGTCCTGTGATACCGCACGTCCGGTCTTCGAACTGAACTCGTGCCGGTTCACACCCTTGAACACGATACGCTTACCGTTGAGTTTCATAAGCCCGTCTTTCATCTCAAAGCGACGGAAACCGACAAGCTGGCAGATCACTTCCGTTACATCGCCGTTCTCATCCGACACTTCGATCGTCAACATGTACAGGTTCGGTGTCTCCGCGCTCCACAGTGCAGGATTTTGTACCATCTTGTCAAAATGAACGGTCTGCGCGGTCACGCCCTCGGAAATTGCAACGCTGCCGCTCTCTGTTGCAAGAGAAACCGTCTCCTCAAAAACAGTCTCCTCTTTTTCCCCGGTCAACTGTGTGTAATCACGGCTTCCGCATAACGTAAACTTTGCACTTCCGTTTCCGCACACCTGCATATCGACGGAAAGCTCTGCTTTTTCCAATGTCTCATCAACTACCGGCTGCACCTTCAGGTCATAGACATGTGCACGCGGCATCGTGTACAGATACACACTGCGGAAGATACCGGAAAAACGATAGAAATCCTGATCTTCGCACCAGCTTGAAGAAGTCCATTTGAACACTTTTAATGCGAGCTTGTTTTCTCCCACCTGTACATAAGGTGTCAGATCAAACTCGGACGGTGTAAAGCTGTCCTCGCTGTATCCGATGTAATGTCCGTTGAACCATAAAGCAAATCCGCTCTCCACACCCTGAAACGAAATATATAATCCGCTTTTCACGAAATCATCCGGAAGCGTAAAATACTTCACATAACTTGCGACCGGATTAAACTCCGTCGGAACCGAATCCCGCCAGATATCCTCTCTTCCGTCCCACGGATACTGGATATTGACATACTGCGGGACATCGTAACCCTCCATCTGGATATGGGCCGGGACGCGAATGTCATCCCACGGTCTGCAATCGTATTCCGGAGTCTCGAAATCCGCTACCGTCTGCGTATCATTTTTTGCGTAATGGAACTTCCAGATTCCGTCCAAAGAAAAGCGGTAGCTGCTTTCTTTTGCTGCAGCTTCTTCTGCATTTTTATAACCTGCATGATCCGAATGTACAGGCATACAATTCTCCTTAAAAAACTTCGGATCATGGATCCTATGCGAATCAAATTTCATGCGTTTTCTCCTTAATTCAATACAAGCTGCCGCACTATCGTACGGCAGCTTTGCTTTTAATCAAAATCAAATTTTGTAATTCGCTCATGCATTGCCTTGTAGCGGAAGCGGATCATCTCATTTTTCTCTAAAACGTCCTGCTCCGTTCCTCTGTACTGGCAACGAATGCAGCTATAAATACCTGTTTCCTTATTGTAAAACATATCAATGTCCAGATCTCTGAGGAAGCAGGATGGGCATCTGTAGTTTAATTTGCCTTTGCCAAGTTGAGCCATGTTGCAAATACCTCCTTATCTGAGATTGTTTTCTTGTAACCAAGTGTGAACATTGGTGAGAATGCATAACCTTCTTTCACGTATCCCTCTGCTGCAGAGTCTGATGCGGTCATGGAAACTCTTGTCTCGATTTCCGGAACGACTGCTGAGACTTCGGTTGCACCTACAACGCCCTCCTCACGGCACTTGTATGCGTAATCAATGGTCTTAACTTCCGGTCCGTCGATTCTCAACTTGATATTGGACATATCCTCAGAATACTCTGTGGTACCGTAACATGCTACCATGTACTCGTTTAAGGTAACTTCCGCATCCGGATTGCTCATCTCAAGGATGTGACGCTCAATCTTGATGTTGGAAGATCCCTCTTCGAAATACTCCTTGGTCTGAAGTTTCACTGTCAGATCGTTAAACTCGATCGTTACAGGATCCAGTGTCAGGATTCTTGTCTTGCCTTCCTGTGAGAAATGTGCGTGTGTCGGGCAGAGACACAGATCGACTTCCTCTCCCTTGTAAGAAAGCTTCGCGCTTCTTACAGTTCCTTCTCCTGCATAATGTGTGAAGTAACCTGCACGGTACTTCTCCTGGATCAGAAATGGGTAAGATGCATCCTGAACATGCTTTGTTCCGATTCCAACCGGCCACTCAAGCTTCGCTGCATATGGGCGAAGGTCTACGATCGCTCCACCCTGATCCATGTTGACGCAGGCTCTCATATATGGATCGCAGTACCAGAACAGCTGCTTGTCCGATCCGTATAAGATATCTCTCCAGAGTGCACACTCCGGCTCGTTGTAGTTGTTGTCATTGACACCCTTCTTCTCACGATAGTAGTCAGCGAACTCTGACATTGTCATATCGATGAGCTGTCCTTCTTTCTTTAACTTACCGTAGTAAGCACATCCGTCACTGTATGACTTGTAAAGAAGTTCGTAAGGCTGCTCCCAACGTCCCATCTTGTTCATCCAGCCTGGTCCAACGAACATCATGTTGTATGCGTATCCGTTGTTGTACTTCTCAAGAGAACGGTACTGATCGATCAGGTTGTACAGATATGGGTACTCCCATGTCTTGGTATCGTAGATCATTCCACGAAGTACGTTCTGTGGATGAGTTCCGAAGTTGGATCCGTTACCATCATAACATGCGATCAGGTCACGGGAAAGATGAGGGATTGCTACGATTCCGCTATCCTCTTCCTTATTTGCAGCCGGTGCATGTGTATTCTGCTTAGAAGGGATCCATGGTGCCCATGGGCCTCCGTCGAATAATGTATACCATGAGTTGTTACAGGTATGATATGCCTTCGGACCTTCCTCCCAACAGGTAGCAACCGCACATTTTACTGTCGGGTATGTTGCCTTAATGTAGTTGGTCAGATCTGCATCCATATAATAAGAACCTGTTGACTCCGGATAGAATCCGAACTTGTCATGGAACTTCTCAAATACATCGTTTACAATTGCTTTCTTGTCTTCCATAGAGAACATCCAGATACAGAAGTCTTTTGTCTTATACTTCTCTCTGAACTCCTCGCAAGGCAGACCAAGTAATGATAACGCGATCTCATCACCATATACTTCATGGTCATGCTTCGCAATCTCAACCGCCTCATCATTGAAAAGGGATGCATAGGTCATCTGAATGGTAACCTTGAGTCCGTTCTCATGAGCCAGTCTCTGCTGCGTCTTAAAGATATCAAGTGATTCGGTCAGAAGTGCCTTATCTCCGATATCCTCTTCCTTACCCTGTCCGGTGACAGTTGCGGAATACTCCGGCACCAATTCCGGGCGATGAATAAGGTTTAATACAAATTTATCCATTTTAAATACTCTCCTCAAAATTTAATATTCGTTAACCCTTTACAGCTCCTCCGGTAACACCTTCCACGTAGAACTTCTGCATTACTACGAACAGGATAGAAATCGGGATTGCGATCATAACACCGCCGGCACAGAATACGGAGAAATAATCTCCAATTAAGGTTTTCTGTAACAGGTTGTAAAGTCCGATTGCAACGGTCCAGTCTCCGGGATCCTTGGACTTGATCATGATACGCGCCATAACGAAATCCATCCATGGTCCTAAGAAGGAGTTAATGATCGTGTATACGATCATTGGCTTTGATAACGGAATAATAATCTTCGTAAAGATCGTTGCTTCCGATGCTCCCTCGAGGCGGGCAGCCTCACGAAGCGATACCGGAATGGTATCAAAGAATCCCTTTAATATCAGGAATCCAAGTCCCGATCCAGCAGAATATACAAAGATAAGTCCTACCAGGGAATCGGTTAAACCTAACATCTTTAATACGAAGTAGACAGCAATCATGGAAAGTACACCTGGGAACATTCCAAGGATGATGGAAAAACTCATCAACTGTTTTCTTCCTTTAAATCTCATACAGCTGAATGCGTACGAAACCATCAGTACGAATAAAGATGAAATAATACATGTAAACAACGCTACGATAAATGTGTTCTTAAACCATGCCGGGAAGTTTGCTGCCGTATCCGTATGGAAGAACAACTGGTTGTAGTTTGCAAGTGTCCAATGCTCCGGGAAGAAGTGTTTTCCACTTACGCCTTTTACGGTTGAAAGTGATGTTACGAACAGCCATACAACCGGAACCAGCCAAATGAATGCAAGGAATGCAAGCACAATGTGTCTTATAATGATATTCCAGGTTTTCTTTTTCATTATTGATACACCTCCTCTTTATCTCCACTGATCATTCGACTGTAGCTTAGCAGTGTAAGAAGTGCACAGATAACGAATGAAATAATACCGATAACGGATGCCATCTTGTAGTTTGAATTATCATTTGTCAGGGTAAACAGCCATGTAATAAGAAGGTCTGTCTCCTTTGCATTGGAGTTTGCAAATGCCATATTAGCCGTAGCCGTACCGCTTGTAAGCAGGTAGATAACATTAAAGTTATTGATATTGGCGATCACGCTCTGCACCAGTGAAGGTCCACAGATAAACAGCACATATGGCATAGTGATCTTCCAAAAGATCTGCCACTTATTTGCCCCGTCAATACGTGCACTCTCCAGCTGATCCGTCGGAATATTCATCAGGATACCTGTCGCGGTAAGCATCTGATACGGAACACCGACCCAGATATTGATCAAAATGATCATCACATGTGACCATCCCGGCTTCGATAAGAATGGAATAAAGTTACCGGAAATTACTCCTGCATCTCTCAGGAAACTTGTAAATCCAATATGAGAACACCATGTATTTACAATACCATGATCACTAAACATCTTGCTGACAAGAAGCAATGTTACGAACTGTGGGATTGCGATTGTTACTACGAACAATGAACGCCACACCTTCTTAAAGTGTGTATTCTCATGGTTGATCAACTTTGCAAGAAGGATACCACCAATGAACGTAGTAAACGTTGCAGTCACGGCCCAGATCATTGTCCATGCCAGGATTCGAATGAATGCATAAGAGAATGTAATGGTCGCTCCACCGGTAAACATATTCTTGAAGTTGCGAAGTCCTACCCATGTAAATAAGTAGTTTGGAGGCATATGATCCATATCATAATTGGTAAATGCCACACAGGACATAAACAAGATTGGAATGATATTCATCAGAATGACGCCGATGCTTGGCAGAGTAAGTAATGTCACATAGAACTTTCCGTTGATGAGTTCTTTAAAATCCTCACGGAATGTATTTATATGTTCGCCCTGCTCCTTCATAAGCTGAAGACGGTATACAGCCTTCATATTGCTTATATATAAAAGTATGAATGCAACAATTACAATAAGTCCAACGATTCCATAAAGAAGGATCAGTAATGAGTTATCATAATTATTTACAGTGTTTTTCATTGTCAGCGGATCAAATTTTGACTCATACTGTACGGTACCGAGTGTATTTAAATCCTTGATATAGTTAATGGAGAATAATCCGGTAAACAGAATTACAACTACCTCAAGCAGTGTCATAATAATTCCTTTAACAATCTGTTTCCGTCCCCAATATCCGGCGCCCATCACAAGAAGAGAAAGCTTACACCAGATATCTCCCTTTGCCACGGCCGTGCCGAAATCGACAAAATACTTTTTTAAAGCGTTTAAAATTTTTTTCATAGAATCACTCCCATGCGTGTACGAGAAATTCTCTCTTCGTAAAAAATATCCACATGCCCCACTCCGCAGAGCATGTGGATATATGAGTTGAAAAGGTTTTGTATCAGTGTTTGATAAAATTAATTGCCGATTAGTCAGCTACAGGCTGTGTAATTCCTGCTACAGCGTCATCAAGTACTTTCTGTACATCTTTAGCTCCATCTACAAGGTTCTGTCCAAGAGCCTTTGCCGGATCCCAAAACTGTGGTCCTACAACCTGCTGATCTGCGAACTCAGACTGAGCTGCAAGTGCTGCAAGTGCCGGGCTGTCGATCTGCTGAGCTGCTGTTGTATTTGCTGGTCCTTCAGATGTTGCCTGACCAATTGCAAGCTGGCTCTCTTCGTTTGTTAAGTACTCAGCAAGAAGCATTGACCAACCAACGTTCTCAGCATGTGAGTTAACACCAACAAACTTGTATCCTGCATAAGATCCCATCTGTGTAGCTGTACCGTTTACATCGAATGTAGGAAGCTTGCAAGCTGCATATCCATCACCATACTTCTCTTCGAAAGAAGCTGTATTCCATGTGCCGGAAACATATGCGCCAAGATCTCCATCCTGTAACATTGGAATTGCATCTCCATCAGCTACGCTTACGAAAGCCTTAGAAGAAGTAATGTTCTCAATGCTCTGTGCAACTGCTACACCAGTCTCACTATTCCAATCACAGTTGTTAGAGTTGTCATCATTCATAGAAAGTTCACATCCGGCTCCTGCGAAGAATCCGTATAAATACCAGCCATTAG
>ENA-USUJ01001060-USUJ01001060.1-human-gut-metagenome-genome-assembly--contig:-NODE-1060-length-24248-cov-4.407844_pt1 | contig 24248 bp, 17 predicted proteins | sample MGYA00250061_ERZ773398 | MGnify/ENA primary metagenome ERZ773398 (study PRJEB29103, sample SAMN06111992) | human gut metagenome | biome: human gut; feature: ankylosing spondylitis patient; material... | reverse complement strand
GACGTCCTCTCTTTTTTAATGATACGGCGACCACCGAGATCTACACTCTTTCCCTACACGACGCTCTTCCGATCTCACCGGGCTGAGCGCAAAAACGTGGATATTCCTCATCCTGTCCGGCATTGCGACCGGCGCATCGTGGCTTTGCTATTTCAGGGCGCTGCAGCTCGGCGATGTGAACAAGGTCGTGCCGATAGACAAGTCCTCAACGATACTCACCATAATTCTGGCGCTGATCTTCCTCGGCGAGCCGATCTCGTGGCTTAAAGCGGCGGCTGTTGTCCTCATCGGCATCGGCACGTTCATGATGATCGAAAAGAAGGCTGATACCGAGCAGAAGCAGGAGAAAAAGAGTTGGCTGCTGTATGCCGTTCTGTCGGCAGTATTTGCGTCGCTGACCTCTATCCTCGGCAAGATCGGCATTGACGGCGTTGAGTCAAACCTCGGAACAGCCATCCGCACAGGCGTTGTGCTGATCATGGCGTGGCTGATCGTGTTCATAAAGGGCAAGCAGCACACGCTAAAGGATATTCCCAAAAACGAGCTGGGCTTTATCTGCCTTTCCGGACTTGCTACCGGCGGCTCGTGGCTGTGCTACTATAAAGCGCTTCAGGACGGCCTTGCAAGCGTAGTCGTTCCCATCGACAAGCTGAGCATCCTTGTTTCGATCGGCTTCTCGGCGCTTGTTTTCAAGGAGCGGCTGTCAAAGAAAGCGGCCGTCGGCCTTGTGCTCATAGTCGGCGGAACGCTTATGATGCTGATCTAAGCTTACGCCCTAATAAAATCATTGTTGTCTCCTCATTGCAATTATAATCACGGAGGATATGAAAGGAATATCTCGAGCTTTGCCGGAGAATCGACCATTATCCCACGAAAGGAAATGCCGGCAAAAAAGCAGGAGCGTCTGCGCCAAACGGCCAAGGAGCTTGAAGACAGCACCGCTTATATCGACTGGAAGCAGAATTTCTATGACGAGGTACTGTCCGGAAAGCGTCCGTATGTCAGCAACCTTATCCGCACCGAAAATGACTGAAAAAAGTCTGCGGCAGTTTGCTGCAATATAAAAGATCACAGGGAAAAGCCAAAGGCTTTTCCCTGTGATCTTTTTCCCTGGAGCTGGTGGTGAGAATCGAACTCACAACCTTCTCATTACGAGTGAGATGCTCTACCATTGAGCCACACCAGCAAAGGACATTTCGCATTTTAGCACATGGCGGCGATAAAGTCAAACAAAAAAAGTTATAACTGCTCGTTATTGCTCAAATTTGTAAGACATTATGCTGACAATTTATGTTTATAAAAAATATAAGAATTTCAGCACTTTTTCAATGCTACAAAACAGTCGCAAACCGTTTACATAATTATTTCAAAAAATTATTTTGCAAATAGTTATCAACATTTTCAACAGAGTTTCCAACACTGAAAAATCATTGAATTTCAGTGTTTAGTGCCGATATGTAAAATTATGTAGAATCCTGAAGTCGAATTTTGTTACATTTTGAAAACATCATTTTGTTTACATAAGTCCATTTTTGTTAAGAGATTGAAACTCTTTGCCACCGACGATAATATGGTCAAGTAATTTTATATCGACAAGCTCCAAAGCTTTCTTCACAAGAACGGTACAGTACTCATCCTCCTTCGACGGAAGCGGCAGCGCACCGGGGTGGTTATGGGCAATGATAACGGCGGCAGCGTTGCTTTTTATGGCCGCCTCAACAAGCATTCTTATGCCGACCTCCGTTGCGTTTACAACGCCTCGGCTTATCTCCTTGCAGGCTATTATACCGTTGGATGAGTTTAAAAGCAGCGCATAGCATATCTCATTTACCTCGTACATGAACTTGGCGACAAAATATGCACCGGCATCCTCGCTGCGGCGGATAACCTTCGTCGGTAGGCTTTTAGTAAGCAGATAGCGACGGCTGACCTCGGGAATGAGCTTTATGAGCGTTGCGGCGTTTTCTCCTATCCCGTCAACGCGCATAAGCTCCTCGTGCTTTGCTTTAAAAGCCTATGCGCAAGCTCATTAGTGTCCTTGCGCGGAACGGCGTAGAAAAGCAGCATCTCAAGTGCGTTATGATCGTTAAAGCCATCAAGGCCGGCCTCGACGAAGCGGCTTTTCATCCGCTCCCTGTGTCCGTCATGTACGCCCATACGCCCTCTCCTTACAGTTCCATATTCGCGTATGCATTGAGATCCCAGCCGGCAGTGTTCCCGGCAAGGTACTCATAATAGCCTTGGCAGCCTATCATTGCCGCATTATCGCCGCAAAGCTTCAACGGCGGAACGAACAGCTCACAGCCGTTTTTCTCGGCGGCAGCCTTGAAATCGGCACGGATGCGCGAATTTGCCGCAACACCGCCGGCAATGGCTATTTTTTTATAGCCGAGCTCCTTTGCCGCCATCATTGTGCGAGGCACAAGAGCATCGCTCACGGCGGCCGTGAAGGATGCCGCAAGCGAGGCTCTGTCCAGTTCCTCGCCCTTTTGCTCGGCATTGTGCACGATATTTATCACGGCAGTTTTAAGACCGGAGAAGCTCATTTCATATGGATGCCCCTCAATATGCGTGCGCGGCAGATGATATTTTTTATCGTCGCCGCCTTGCGAAAGATCGTCAATGGGCTTGCCCCCGGGATACGGCAGTCCGAGCACGCGTGCGGTTTTATCAAAGCACTCGCCTGCCGCATCGTCGCGCGTTGCGCCGATGACCTTGAGGTCCGTATAGCTCCGCACGTCGATTATAAGCGTATTGCCGCCTGATATTGCAAGGCACAAAAACGGCGGCTCAAGCTCGGGATATGCTATGTAGTTTGCCGCAACGTGCCCCTTTATATGGTGCACGGGGATAAGCGGAACGCCGAGGCTCATGGCAGCTGCCTTTGCAAAGTTGAGTCCGACAAGCACAGTCCCGATAAGTCCGGGCGCATAGGTCGCCGCGACGGCATCGATATCGCTTTTTTCTATTCCTGCAGCCTCCACGGCGCGCTGCGCAAGACGGGATATGACCTCGACATGGCTTCTCGACGCTATCTCCGGCACAACACCGCCATAAATGGCGTGCAGGTCGGCCTGCGAGAATATCTGATCTGTAAGCACATTTCTGCCGTTTTCAACGACGGCGACGGCGGTCTCGTCGCAGGATGATTCAAAGGCAAGTATTTTCATTTCTCTTCCTCACTTAGAAAACAAGTCATCAAAACGGCGTCCTCCTTCGGCAGGCTGTAGTATCCCTTTCGCCGGCCGACCTCGATGTAGCCGTGTTTTTTATATAAGCTCTGCGCCGGCACATTGCCAAGGCGCACCTCGAGCGTCAGAAAGCTTAGCTTCTTAGCCTCGGCTCGTGCGCGAAGCTCGTCAAGCAGCATATCGGCTATCCCCTCGCGCCGCCTGTCCGGTGACACGGCGACGTTTGATATATACCCCTCGTCAAGGACGTACATAAGGCCGACATAGCCAACTGCCCTGCCGTTTTCGGCCTCGGCAGCAAGAAAAACATGCATGGAATCCGTCATTTGAGCTGTAAGCTGCTCGCGAGTCCACGGCAGTGAAAAGCACTGCTGCTCGATGCGCAGGATATCGTCAATGTGCTCGGCTCTTGTATCGACAATGCGCACCATCACATGTCCTCCTCGCGCAGCTCGTCTATGACGGCAAGAGCTTCATCCTCAATGCGCAGAACACATTTTTTCCAGCCTATTGGAAGCGTCGGCGGATAGATATCCTCATCGGCAAGGCACATAATGCGCTCGTCCATATCCTGATATTCATCCGACAGCTTCTGCGCCTGAAGCGCCGTCATGCACAGCACGACATCGCAGCGTTCGATAAGCTCGCGCGTTACCGGCACAGGATAGCCGTGCGGCAGCCTTATATCGAGCGCTTCGCAGCATTTTTTCACGCGCGGATTTATCTCATCCTTAACGTCGATCCCGGCCGAATACGCCATGATCTCCGGGCAGTAATCGCCCTTTGACGAGTTAAATACCGCTTCGGCTACAATCGACATGCTGTTATCATCGCACACAAACAGTATGCTTTTTACGTCAATACCGCCAAAGCCGTAAAGCTCGGACTGGCGCTCGTCCCAACGCTCAAGGCTGCGGTCGCCGGCCTGGCTTTCGATATGGTGCGTAAGCTCATGGTGGAGCGTGCTCCTTAAACGACGGCGGAAGGTCTCATCATCCATGTCTCCGTAAAGCTCTGTAAACGAGCCGTAATACAACTCGATATGCCGCCCCATTTTATCGCGGAAATACATGCCGAGCGTGTATCTTCCGTCGTCGCTGCGCACGGCATCCTCAACGAAGCTGACGCCGCCGTTTAAGTTTTTGAATATTTCCTCGGGCAGCTCGTCAACAAGATCGTCGAGAACGTCCCCGGCTTGTTCATAAGTCAGCATCAGTGCGCCTCCGCCCAGCTGTGGCCTATTTTCGCATCGACCGTGAGCGGTACGCTGAGCCTGGCAGCTCCGCTCATCTCCTCGCGCAGAATGTCCGCAACGGTCTGCGCCTCATTCTCGGGACATTCGCAGATAAGCTCGTCATGCACCTGCAAAATGAGCCTTGCCTTTAGTCCCTCGGCTTTGAGCCTGTTATACACATTCACCATTGCAAGCTTTATTATATCTGCCGCAGTGCCCTGGATGGGCATATTCAGCGCAACGCGCTCGCCAAACGATCTTGTGTTGAAATTCGACGATTTAAGCTCCGGCAGATCGCGGCGGCGCGAATAGATCGTCGTGACATATCCGTCCTGCTTTGCCTTTTCGACGATGGACTTCATATAGTCGCGCACACCGTCGTATTTATTTAAATACGCATCCATGTACGCCTTTGCCTCACCCTGCGTTACGCCGATATCCTGCGCAAGCGACCACGGTGATATGCCGTAGACTATGCCGAAGTTTACGGCCTTTGCGCGGCTGCGCTGCAAGGGCGTTACCTCATCGATCGGCGTATTGAACACCTGCGAGGCCGTAACTGTGTGTATATCTTCGCCGCTTAAAAACGCCGCGCGCATATGCTCATCGCCGGATATATGCGCAAGCAGCCTCAGCTCTATCTGACTGTAGTCGGCATCGACAAGGACATTTCCCTTAGATGCAATGAACATCTCGCGGATATGGCTGCCGAGCTCCTTGCGTATGGGTATGTTCTGAAGATTAGGGTCGGTGCTCGACAGTCGGCCGGTCGCGGTGACGGTCATCTGGAACTTGGTTCTTATCCTGCCGTCCGGATCGATGAGCTTCAAAAGCCCGTCGGCATATGTGCTCTTGAGCTTTGTGAGCATGCGGTAATCGAGAACCATGTTAACTATCGGGTGCTTGCCGCGCAGCTTTTCAAGAACGTCGGCATTTGTGCTCCAGCCGGTTTTCGTTTTTTTGCCGGCCGGGAGCATGAGCTTATCGAAAAGCACCTCGCCGAGCTGCTTGGGCGAATTGATGTTAAACTCGCACCCGGCGTGCTCGTATATGGCGCGCTCCAGCTCCGCTATCGTGCCGGTCAGCCCTTCGCCAAAGCTAACGAGAGCCGCCTTATCTATCATAAAGCCCTGCTCCTGCATATCGGCCAAAACGCGGCACAGCGGCATTTCTATCTCGTAGAAGAGCTTTGTCATGCCGAGCTCTTCAAGCTTTTTCTCGGTCACAGGGCGCAGTCTGTACACAGCCTCCGCTCCGTCAAGCTCTGCGCCGCAATAGCCTATGCTCATGCGGCCGAGGCTGTAGTCTCCGGCAGTTGCGTCAAGCAGATATCCTGCAAGCGCCGTATCATATACAAAGCCGTCAAGCGGCAGCTTTTCGGCAATGAGCTGCGTCATCAGATTTTTGACATTGTGCGCAGTCTTCTTGACTTTATCCGAAAACACAAAGCTCAGCAGCTTTGAATAATCGTCCCCAAGGCTGCTCCAACGTGCAATGTACACTGCCCTCCCGTCGCATATCTCAATACTGTCAAAGCTTTCATCCGCCGTTACGGCAATCTCGTCGGCACTCTGAACAGCCTGCATTATCTCGTCAAACGAGGCATATTCAACATATTCAATGCGCTCTGTCATCGCCTTCTGCGCGCTCTCGGCACTTTCGCTCACGCCCCATTTTTCGATGAATTTATTAAATCCGAGCTTTTTGAGCACATCGTACAGCTCGGGCTTATAGTCCTCGCTCCACTTTGCGTCATCGGGTGCAAACTCTATCGGCGCATCGGTGTGTATCGTTGCAAGCTCATAGGACAAAAAGGCGCTCTCCCTGCCCTCGCGCAGTTTTTTTCGCATACCCTCTTTGACATCTATGGTGTCAAGCCCGGCATAAATGGTCTCGATATCCTTATACTTCTGAACAAGCCCCATAGCCGTTTTCTCGCCCACTCCGGGCACGCCGGGGATGTTATCCGAGCCGTCGCCCATCAGAGCCTTGAGGTCAATGATGTGCTTTGGCTCAAAGCCGTACTCGTCAAAAAACAGCTTTGGAGTATACTCTGTCGTCGTTGTCTGCCCCATACGGCTTTTGACATGGCAGACATGCGTCGTTTCACTTATAAGCTGAAAACTGTCCTTATCGCCGGTGACGATGCGGCAGTCCCAGCCTGCTGCGCTGCACCGCACAGCGACCGTACCGAGCAGATCATCGGCCTCGTAGCCCTCAAGCTCAAGGCGCAGGATGCCCATTGCGTCAAGCACCTGCTTGAGTATCGGCATCTGAACGGCAAGCTCCTCGGGCATGCCCTTGCGCTGAGCCTTATATCCGGCGTATCTCAGGTGCCGGAACGTCGGCGCTTTGAGGTCAAATGCAACACACACGGCCTCGGGCTTTTCATCATCAAGCAGCTTGCGTAGTATGGCAAGGAAGCCGTACACGCCGTTTGTGGGCGTTCCGTCGGGTGCCGTGAGGGCGCGTATGCCGTAAAACGCGCGGTTTACTATGCTGTTTCCGTCAAGTATAAGAAGTTTCATCATTTCACCTCGCCGCGCAGGCGGACGATCTCGTCTCTAAGCTGAGCCGCAAGCTCGAATTCAAGCATTTTTGCCGCGGCTTTCATTTCCTTTTCGAGCTTTTCGATAAGCTCCTTGCGCTCGGACTTTGTGAGCTTCACTCCGTCGGCACGGCGCAGAGTTTTCTCGCTCTCGCTGGATATCTCGATAAGCTCGCGAACGCTTTTTACTATCGTTTTCGGCACGATGCCGTGCTCTGCGTTATATGCCGCCTGCTTTGCGCGGCGGCGCTCGGTTTCGTCGATCGCAAGACGCATCGACCTCGTCACGGTATCGGCATACATGATCACCGTGCCCTCGGCGTTGCGTGCCGCGCGACCGATGGTCTGGATAAGACTCGTTTCGCTTCGAAGAAAGCCCTCCTTATCGGCATCGAGAATTGCAACAAGGCTCACCTCCGGGAGGTCAAGTCCCTCGCGCAGGAGGTTTATGCCGACAAGCACGTCAAAATCGCCGAGGCGCAGGCTGCGGATTATCTCCATACGCTCTATCGCGCCGATATCGTGGTGCATGTACCTGCACTTTATGCCGGCGGCTCCGAGGTATTCGGTAAGATCCTCAGCCATTTTTTTCGTGAGCGTCGTTACCAGAGTGCGCTGGCCTTTTTCGATGCGTATATTGATCTCGCTTATAAGATCGTCGATCTGCCCCTCTATCGGGCGAACGGATATCTCTGGGTCGAGCAGGCCGGTCGGGCGGATTATCTGCTCGGCTATCTGCCCTGCCCTTTCGCGCTCGTAATCGCCGGGCGTTGCGGAGACATACACAGCCTGATTTATGCGCTCCTGAAATTCCTCGAATTTAAGCGGTCGGTTATCATAAGCCGACGGCAGACGGAAGCCGTATTCAACGAGCGACTCCTTGCGCGCGTGGTCGCCGCGGTACATCGCCCTGACCTGCGGCAGCGTGACGTGGCTTTCGTCCACGAACAGCAGGAAATCCTTCGGAAAGTAATCGAGCAGCGTCATGGGTGCGGAGCCTGCCGGGCGGTTTGAGATTATGCGCGAATAGTTCTCGATGCCCGAGCAGTAGCCCAACTCCTGCATCATCTCGATATCGTAATTTGTGCGCTGCGATATGCGCTGCGCTTCAAGCAATTTACCGTTATCCTGAAAGTATTTTACGCGCTCGGCGCACTCGGCGCGGATATCGTCGATAGCGCGCGCCATTTTGTCGCGGCTTACGACATAGTGGCTGGCCGGGTATATCGCAGCGTGGTTCAGATAGCGTACGGGCGCGCCGGTCACGACGTTCACCTCGCTTATTCTGTCCACCTCATCGCCGAAAAACTCGACGCGGATGGCCTTATCGGTCGCATAAGCCGGGAATATCTCGACCGTGTCGCCGCGGACGCGGAACATATTTCGCTCGAAAGCAATGTCATTTCGCTCATAGCGTATCTCGATGAGCTTGCGCAGAAGCTCGTCAAAATTGCGCGTCTGCCCCGGGCGCAGGGATATGACCATGTTTTTATAGTCGATCGGGTCGCCGAGACCGTAGATGCACGAGACGGATGCAACGACTATGACGTCGCGCCGCTCAAAAAGGCTCGACGTTGCACTGTGGCGCAGGCGCTCGATCTCGTCGTTTATTGCGCTGTCCTTTTCAATGAAGGTATCCGTGTGCGGAATATACGCCTCGGGCTGATAATAGTCGTAGTACGAGACGAAATACTCCACGGCGTTATCCGGGAAAAACTCGCGGAACTCCGAGCACAGCTGCGCCGCAAGGGTCTTATTGTGCGCCAGAACAAGCGTCGGGCGGTTTAGCTTTTCGATAACGCTCGCCATGGTGAAGGTCTTGCCCGAGCCGGTGACGCCGAGCAAAACCTGCTCATCGAGTCCGTTTTCGATGCCGCGCACGAGCGTCTCTATGGCCTCCGGCTGATCGCCCATCGGCGAATATGAAGATTTCAAAACGAATTTATCCAAATCGGGCAGCCTCCGCATAGCATTATCAATAGTATTATCATTTTATTATACCACGCACATAAAAAAATCACAAGGCAGACAAGCTGCCTTGTGATAGGTTTTGGATTTGCGATCAGATCTGGTAAGACGCCCAGTCGATGTCGGGAACCTTCTCGGTCCACTTCTCGTAAACGCTGTCGCCCACGCGGTCGCACTTATGATAGTTCGTCGCTTCCTGTACGTCCTTGTAGTACCATGCGTTTTCGTTCAGGTTATCGCTCCACATGTTCATCTCGGACGTCGGCAGGAGGTCGGATACGCTCTCGGTCTGGCGATCGAGGACGCGGTTTATCATTGCGAAGGTCTCTGCACGGGTGATGTTGTTGTTCGGGCGGAAGGTGCCGTCTTCATAGCCGTTTATCCAGCCGTTGCCTGCGGCAAGCTCGATGTTCTTCTGTGCCCAGTGGCCGGTGATGTCGCTGAAGGTCTTGGTGTTAACATCAAGCTTTGCAAAGCGCGCTATGATCGTTGCAAGCTCTGCGCGGGTGATGCTCTTGTTCGGCTGGAAGCTGCCGTCGGTGTAGCCCTTGATGATGCCCATGTTCGTAAGCGTTGCTATCGCGCGGTTGCACCACATGCCGGCCTTAACGTCGGTGAAGTTGCCTGCGGTCGTCGTGTACTGCTCGCGTGCCTCGTCGGTCAGCAGGCGGAAGAAGATCGTTGCGACCTCTGCGCGGCTGATGTCGTTATTCGGGCGGATGGTGCCGTCGGTGTAGCCGATGACGTAGTTGAAGTGGATCTCCTTATTGAGGACCTCGATGGCCTTGAGAACGCCGTCAACATAGGTGATCTTGTAGTTTGCGGTGACATCCTCGCCCTTTGCGTTCTTGATGACTGCGTCGGACGCAACGTTCGGGGATTCGCCCGGCTCGCTCTGGATGCCGGTGATCTTGACGGAATCGACCTTGTCGCCGGTCGCAAGGCCTTCGACGGTGTACTTATCGCAGGTCACGGGGGCGATGCCCTCGGCGCTGCCGGCGGTGATGGTCAGAGGACGCTGCGTGATCGTCAGAACGCCGTCTGCCTTGATGATGAACTCAACGTTCGTGAAGCGCGCGTTGGTGTTCTTGAACTGATCGGCCTTGAGACCCATCTCGTAGGCTCCGGCATTGACGCCGCTTGCGAGCGCCTTGCCGCTGAAGGTGAAGTCCTTCTCGGTGTAGCGGGAATCGCTTATCTTCACGGTGTAATCCTTGACGCTGTGCTCGGTACCGTCATACACGACGCTGTCGCTGTTGCCCGTGATCTCGACCGTGATCTTGTCGGTTATCGGGGGATTGGGGGTGTAATGCCTCTTGATGGTGAGATAACCGTCAACGATTTCGGCCGAGACTTCTTTGTAGTTCTTATGGTTTATGGTGAAATCATCGGATTTCAGTCCCATGTAGTAGGTTTTAACATTTGTTCCCTTTGCTATCGCATAGTGGCCATCTTTGAGTTCAACCGTAACAGTATTATCTGCCACATCAAACGTAAAGCCGCTTACCGACTGCTCCTGGCCGTTGTACCATACCTCTTTATGATTGCCGATAATCTTAACAGCAATTCTTTCGGCAGGAACAATCTTCATCTTGCCGAGGGTGTACTCGATACTATAGTTTTCGGTTACATTTTCCTCGCCGGACATTATCTTTGCGTCGCCGGAGAATTTGCCGGTATATGAGCCTGCATCCTTGCCTGTAAGCAGATAGTTGATTCCGCTTACTTCATGACCCGATACCAGTCCGGTGTTATCAGTTGGCGTAACAGGCCACCATTTCATAAAGCTATGGGTTTGTCCATCGTAGGTTATAGGTTCGCTGCTCTGACCTTCGATGGTCAAAGGACGCTTGGTGATAGTGAGGCTGCCGTCTTCTACAACAAATGTAACGTTTTTAAAGTTCTTATTGTTGTTTTCAAACTGATCAGTATTAAGCCCCATCGGGGTTGTGCCAACATCAGTACGTGATGCTTTAGGATCACCGGTAAACTTAAAGTCTGCTTCGGTATATTTAGGATCGGATATTTTCACCGTGTAGCCGGTTATAGACTGCTCGGTGCCATTGTATACCTTGCTGCCAGTGTTGCCCTTGATCGTTACGGTTACAGTGCCGATCGGATCGATGGTCAGATTACCATTGGTAGTTTTCGTTACGATGTACTTTCCAGTTACATCTACGGTTCCTACAGTGCCCTCAGCGAAGTTTGCAGGATACGTTCCTGCCTCAGTACCCGTAGCACCGACTTTAATTGCGGAGAAGTCCGCACCCTCGGGAGCGCCGGTGAAGCCGGAAACGGAGTGCTCCTTGCCGTCATAAGTAACGGTAGCGCTATTGGCAACGAGTTCAACATTCTTATAGTAGTAGAATGTGATCACATTTGCATTTGTGTCGGTTCCGATCTTTAGTTCTACAGCTGAATTAGAAACCGGGGTGTAGCCGTTAACAGTTGCCGGTTTTTCGGTAACTATTGTGTTAAACGTCTGGCCAGTTACTACATTGTCTGCTTTAACCGACTCATTCGTTCCGTTCCAATAGTAGTGTACGGTGTAGCTGAGGTCGTCCTTGATTTTATACTGTGCGGTGTAGGTAACATCTTCTGTGACGGTTTTAGCAACCGTCGGATCCCAACCTGTGAATTCATAGCCATCGTCGGGGGTAACGTCAGGTGCTTTAGGCGTTGCGCTGCCCAGTTTTACACTGGTTGCTACGTTGCCATCGGTATCCTGACCGGCAAGGCTGCCGTGAGCGCCCTTATTATAGGTAACGGTGCATTTCGGTGATTCGCCCTTTACGCCGGGGACGTTGAATTTATAGACTTTACCTCCTGCGGTGAAGGTGGTTTCCGTGTTGAGAGCATGATAAATGTCCTCGTTAAATTCAGGATCGGTCGTGTCAAGCTCTACGACATACGAAACCTTATAGGTATAAGTTGTTTTTCCACCGTCTGTTCCTTGTTCAGCATTTGCCGGAATGAGTTCCCAGCTGTATGTTCCGTCGGTATTTTCTACAAACGCGGTGGGAGCACTACCGACAAGCGATACACCAGTAGGCAGACCATCTTTTACAGTGCCTGCGCTGATACCTTCGGTGATGGTATCGGTTATCGACTTAAATGCAGCCAGCAGGTCTTTAGTTTTGTCTGCATTATAAGCATAGGTCTTGCCGTCAGCTGCCGGAGTTGCGATGCTATTTCTCAGGAAATCACCGACAGTGGGGCCGTCCTGTGCGTGACTGGGATCTGAGCAAATTATTATGTTAGGCCAGAATCCATATTCATATGTTTTATCACGTTTATTATAGACCCAGTCACTCCAGCACTTATCGCTGGCTGCGCCAAAGCAGACTGTATACAGAGCAGCCGAGTTTTTTAATGTAGTGGCGCTGGCCTCTGTCCTATAGTTTGTGATTGGGCAACCTGTGCTGCCATGATTTCCGTTCTTACCGTCCCCACCAACATAGAAAGTGGGCATACCATCGGTAAGCGCGATAACGTTCTTTGCGTTGGCTTTAATGCTCGCAACTGTGGTTTTGCTTAGCTGAGTGTTTGCAGTTTGCAGACCGGCGTCAAGATTTGTGCCGCCATCGGCCTTGAGACCATCTATAGCCGCTTTAACAGCCTTGTATCCGGCTGCTGTTGAAACATCCTTCCATTCGCAAGCAACTCTCGAATCTGTGCTAAAGCTTACAACGGAAACATAGCGTCTTGCGCTGTCGCTCTTAAACGCATCAATGAACTGCTTTGCTGCGGTCTGTGCTGCGGCGATACGGCTTTCGAAGGCATGGTCATAAAGATATTTGTGAGCTTTGGGTACGTCTACCTCTCTACCACACTCAGCACACCTCTTCATCGAACTGGACACGTCAATGACGAGCACGGTTGCGGCATCACCGGCCTTGGTGGATGAAGTTTCGGTAGTTATAACTTCAAGATCAATTTTGTACTCATTTTTATTACCGGTGGGGGTAGCCGTCTTCTTCAAAGTAACCGTATTCCCCTGATTGTCAACGGGGTAAGTGACGGTATCTTTTGCATTAGCGACCTGCGTCCATGTGCCGTTGTCGTACTGACCGTAGACAACGCTCGGCTGTGCAGTACCTTCAGTACCCCCCCTACTTCCATTTTCTGCATCTTCAGCAAATACAGAAAACGGCAGGAGCGTGAATACCATGCAGATGCACATAAGAAGCGCAAGTCCGCGTTTTCTTACATTCATTATTTTTCCTCCTTTTAATTAAAAAAATCCACCGCCTGCGGCAGAGCACCACATATTGTACCGCCTGCCGCGAACGCATACTATTGCGTGGTTTTATTCTACTAAGAGTTAGCAAAAAAATCAATAGTAAATATGATTTTTAAGCGAAATTTTGCATCCCGTGTCATTACATTGTTCGGACAGGTGTCGGTTTTTGGCGGTTTTTTGCGGTGTTGTGTAATTTTGGTTGCGGATTTTTTAATTCAACCCCTCGTCGGCAAAGCCGACTGCTCCCCTTGACAGGTGAGCCAATGCGGTGCGGTGCAAAAAAGATGCCTCGCACTTAAGCAGTGCGAGGCAGTTATGGTTTTTTATGCAGTTTCCGGTCGGGATGCCGGAAATATCCGTATCCGTAGGTGCGTCAATTCGCAGCCGAAAAACGGGCGATCATGCAGGTGAATTCTGCGCGAGTTGCGCTGCCGGTCGGGTCGAGGATACCGCCGGTGCGGCCGTTTATGATGCCGTTTACATTCGCCCAGCGCATGGCCGGGACCGCATAGGCGCTGACGGAGGAGGCGTCGCGGAAGCTGTCGGCATATGACAGGGGCGCTTTGAGCGTGCCGCCGGATACGACCTTGTCGGCATAGCGGAACAGGAACGCCGCGAGCTGCTCGCGAGTTACGGTGGCAGAGCCTGCAAAGCGAGAGTCGGTGAAGCCGTTGGCGACGCCGGCGTTATATGCCCATGTGATCGCGTCGCGGCTCCATGCGGCGGTGTTGTCGGCAAAGGGGCATTTCATGCCGCTGGCCGAGGGCGAGCCTGCCATGCGGTAGAGCACCGTTACGACCTGCGCGCGCGTTACGATGGCATTCGGCGAGAAGGTGTTTGCCGTCGTGCCGTTGACAAGGCCGTTTTCGTAGGCGTAGACAAGCTCGGGGCGGTACCACGCATCGTCGGCGACATCGGTGAACGGCAGCGGCTCGTACAGCGCGCCCGGCTGCTTCGATGTCATGTAGTCTGACGGAATGCTCAGCATCCAGGACATGCCCAGCTCGCCGTAGTGCGCGCTCATGATGCCGACGATGTTATAAAGAAGCGTGGCGGTCTCGTCCGGGCAGGCCGAAACGAGCTTCATGAGCATCTTGACCAGCGGCCGCACCATCTCCTTGACCTGCTGGGCGTTATACTCGGTGATGCCGGCCTCGCGCATCGTGTCGAGCAGGATATCCGCAACGACGGTCACGGCGCTGTCCTCGCCCTTCATCAGCGACGAGATCAGGCGCGCCATGTTATCCTTTGCATTCACGGCAAGGCTCTGCTTGACGGTCTCCCACTGGTCGGGATAGGTGCCGATCAGCGGCAGGACAAGCTCCTGAATATCGTCCTGCGCGGCATAGACCTCGGCACGGGTGGTGAACACCTTGGTGAAGAGCTTCTCGACGAATTTATCGAGGAACTCGCCCTGAGTCATCACATCTCCGCGGATGCTCGAAATGATCTTATCGGCAGTTGCGCCGGGGGTAACGGTGACGTATTTGAAGTCGTCGATGCGGTATTTTCCGGCGTTTTCAAAGGTCGAGAACACCTTGAGCATGTTCTCCTTGAGCTGCGCGTAGTTCGAGTCGAGCTTTGCCGACGGCATAACGTGGTCAACTCCGTAGCGCGCAAAGCCCATGCAGTCGGGCGCTACGCGGACGACGAGGTCGTTGTAGTTAATGACGTTGTGGATGTTTTCGTATATTCTGCCGCTGACTTTGGATGCATCGGCTCCCATGGGTGCCTCAAAGGTGTAGATGTACATATCCTTCGGAGAGAGGGTCACGTTTTTGCCGACGGATGCGCCGGAGAGATACATGTCGTCAAGCAGACCGCCGAGCAGATTTGCACCTGCAGCTCCGCGGCTGTAGCCTGTGCACCAGATCTTAATTTTGCCGGTGATCTCGCTGTGCTTGGCAAGGTAAGTCTGTATAAAGGCAAGCGCCTTTTCGCGGCAGATGGCAAAGCCGGTGTGCTCGCCTTCAAGGCCGACATTCAGGTCCCCTGCCCACTCGGCATAGTAGCCGCAGCCGCGCAGGCCGACGGCAATGACGGTGTACTTCTCGCCGTTTACGCGGATCTCTTTGTTTGCGATACCAACGCCGAAGGTGTTGCGGCCGGGGCGATTCGTGAAGTCGGCATTCGCCTCGAAGTCCTCAAAGCCGATCTGCTCGAAGAAATTCTCGAGATTTGCCGGGCCTTCCCTGTATCGCTCAGGGTCGGCGACGTTTCCGGCGGCAAGGCACATCGCCATGGTAACCGCGGCGAGATCCTGCCTGTACTTATACGCAGTTTCGGTAAAGTAACCGTCACTGTAGGTAAACGGACACGGGTGATCCGTCTCCATGTCATCATGTCCCGCGTTGAACATGACGGTGCCTGTGATGGTATCGTAGCCGTTATCCGCCGCAAACACCGACATTGGCGCTATTGAGACGAGCAGCACGAGTACCAGCACGATGCTGAGTGCTCTTTTCATTTTTCTTCCTCCATTTTATATTTTTCTTCCTCTTTTTCTACAATTGCAAACATAAGCGTCAAAAGTCCCGCCTCCGGGAACGGGCAGAATATGCCGGGGTTCGTCATACTCATTAAGCCTATGCCTATGTAAGACAGCGCAAAAACGGCAATGCGCTTGCGTTTTCGCCCTATCCACAGCATTTTGAGCCGTGAAAACAGCATCCATCCATAGGCCGCAACGCCTACGAGTCCCATCGAGCTTATGACCTGGATAACGGCATTATGATAGAACATAAGACTTCCGGGAACGTATGCCTTAAATATACCGACATCCTTCATGTTGGCTATGCCGATGCCGAATATGGGATGCGACAGGAAATTTTCAACGCCGAGCTTTATGAACTCAAGGCGCGTTTTGTCTCCGACGGCGGCGTTTTCAATACGCGCGGCGTAAAGCTGCGGCAAAAACGCGATAGCAAGCGCGGCAATCACTACAATAGACACACCGAAAAGCCAATTGTAAAATCGGCGGTACTTTTTGTTTTTAATATAAATGTATGCAAGACACACCAGAAGCAAAAACGAGCCGAACAGAAGTCCGCTGCGCGAGCCGGTCATTATCATTGCAATGTACATAAGCACCGTGCCGATAAGATACAGGTTGCTGCGGCGGACAAGGATGCATATCATGGGTATGACCATGAGGAAAACGCTTGTGACAAAGTTGCGCTGCTTGAAAAACAGCACTCCGCCTTTCTCTATAAATTTATCCAGGTTCTGAATATAAAATCCAAGGACCACGACAACGAACAAAAGTCCTCCGGTGTACAGGATTCGGGCAACGCGCTCGACGCGGTCATAGCTGCACTCATTCTCGAGCCGCGATCGGAAGATCAGATAGAGCACAAACTGACCGAGGCCGAGACCGAGAGTGTAGTAAAGCCCAATAGGCTCAAAGTAATCATCTGCGGATATTACTCCGACACCTCCGATGATAAGCGCCGCCGAAACGGCAATATAGGGATATGTGAGCTTGCCGAAAACGATTTTTCGGCGGTAATAAATAAGGTTAAACAAAAGCGCGAGGGCAAACGGCACTATCGCATACCACATGTACTGCGTAAGCACGGAAAAATCCTTGTAGTACGACACTGAAGTCAGAAGTGTGAACATGACGGTCGGAATGATGGACAGAAGATCATCTGAGAATATCATGAATACGACGCATAGGAACACATAAAAATACATGCACTCAAGCGCCGCATCGCAGAACACTGCGATAAATTCCGTCAGCAGCAGAAACGGCAGATAATACTTGCTGTTCCAGACCGCTTCGGCAGCAGTCTGCCCTTTTTTGAATAGTGTTTTAAGCATGGATACCTCGCTGGTTTTCAAACATGCCGGCAAGCTTTGCGTAAAGCTCATCCGGCTTTACGGGCTTTATGATATAGCCCGAGAAATCGCTCAAAGCTCCGCCCTGCTCGTTTATAAACGCATCGGCCGTCATCGCGAGCACCGGCACCGTCGGCCCGTATCGCTTGCCGGAGGCACGGATGCGCGAGACCGCCTCTATGCCGTTCATCTCCGGCATCTGGATATCCATGAGGATGCAGTCGTAATAATAATCGGGCTTTGAGGCGAACAGCTCAGTCGCTTCCCTGCCGTTTTCGGCACAATCGACGACGGCTCCGTGCCTTTCGAGCAAGCGGCAAGTGATAGTTGTGTTGATGGCAACATCGTCAACGACCATTATCCTGCGCCCGCTTATCGCGGAGCAGTCAAGCTCCTCGGTTTTCTTGACTGCGGCTTTGCCGAGCGAATACGGGATATCGACATAAAACGTCGTGCCCTCGCCGAGTCTGCTGCGAACGGATATGCTGCCGCCCTGGAGATCGATCATGCTCTTGCATATTGCCATTCCGAGGCCGCTTCCGGCCGCCCGGCCGCCGTTTTCGCTCATTTCCTGCGTGTACGGCTCGAACAAATGGCCGATAAATTCTTCGCTTATGCCGACTCCTGTATCGGCAACCTCAAGATGCAGGATAGACGATTTTTCATTCATCTGCTTCTGCGAGGAAAAAATCGTTACTCTGCCGCCGGATCTTGTAAACTTGTTTGCGTTGGACAAAAGGTTGTTGAGTATCTTCCGAAGCGATATCTCGTCGCCGATAACATCGGGACTTGTAACGGCGTCGGAATTTATAGTAAGCTTTATGCCTTTTGTGCTCATAGTTGCGCTGAACACGGAATAGACCTCGTCGAGTACCGACGAGATATTAAACGGCTTTGCGTTTATCTCGTACTTACTGCTTTCGATCTTGCTCATGTCCATGATATTGTTCAGCAGGCTGAGCAGATACTGGGATGACTGGTCGATCTGATTGAGATAGTCGCGCAGCTCGTCATCTCGGCCCTCGCCGACCATTTCTCGCGCAAGGTATGTAAGCCCGGCTATGGAGTTCATGGGTGTGCGTATCTCGTGCGACATGTGCGACAAAAACTCGCCCTTTGCGCGGCTGGAGTCCTGCGCAAGCTCAACTGAATTGCGCAGAAGAAGCTGAGCGTCGATATCACTTGTTATGTCCGTTGCAACGCAGACATAGTGCGATTTCACACCGCCCGTTACGATCGGAGAAAACGCACATCGGAGCGTGATATCCCTGCCGTCGCCGGTCTTAAACGGGATATCGACCGTATATCCGCCGCTGCCGTCGGATTCTGAAAGCGCCTTTATTACCTCATCCGCGGTCTCTACATCAACGTTTTCTCTGAGTGTACGGACAGCGGAGCGACCGGTAAAATAGCTTGCCGGGAGCCCGAGCACCTTTTCTGTGTTTGCACTAACAAAGCAATATCTGCTCTCACCCTTGGGCTTTATTAAAATGACATTAGGGATAAACGCCGTCATGCTTGAGAAAAGATGCTCTCGCTCGGCCACCTGCTTATACAAAGCCGCGTTTTTGATGGCGATAGACGCTATTGCGGAAACCGTGCTCAAAAACGAGAAATCGGAATAGGTGTAGCCCACTCCCTTTTCCTTATCCGCAAGCAGCAGAAGTCCGACAACGCTGCCGCCGTCCTTGAGGGCGCATATGCAGGATATGCCGTAGCTTGCAAAAAGCTCGCGCTCGCTGCCCCACACTGATTTATACAGCGGATCGGTTTCAAATTCCTTAATTACTATATGATTTTTACCTGAACCGTCGCCTTCAAAGTATTTTACGCACGGATGATCTGCGGCAATCGTAAACGCCGCAGGCTTTAGCGGCATTGCGCTGCACACGGGAACATATTTGCCGTTTTGAAGCAGGCATATGTAAAGCTGATCTACATGTATCTCATTTTTTATGACCTTGACAGTCTGGCGCAGAATGCTGTCGATATCAAGCGTTTTGGAAATACTGTCGCTGTACTGCTTTATGCGGCTGCCCTGCCGCTCTTCATCCGAGAAGATAGACGTGAGCAGCTTGCGGAATGCGGATATGGCGACAAACAGTATGATCGCCAGGAACAGGAACGCTTCGATCCCGGGGTTTCCGAGATGGCCGCCGATTTTTCTGAACAGCTCAACCGTTTTCTCGAAAAACAGCGCGGCAACACCGACGCACATTACAGCCGACACGAGCATGAGTATGCTGCTTGAAATGACCGGCGTTGTATTGAACATTCTGCGCTTATAAAGCGAGCGGATAAACAGCACCGCAAAGGCAAGGCCGAACAGAGTGTCCCACGGGAAGGTGTTGCCCGGAAGTATCTGCACGATGTTGCCGATCGCCATCAGGAAGCAGCCTATGATAAGCTCGCTCACGCCCGGCGCTTTTTTGCCCTTAGTGTCAAGTATTCTGCGGAAAAGCTTTATGATGGAGCCGACGATGAGCATGAAAAACACCGTCGGAATACCGATCTTCCAGTCCATTGCGTAGGTAAACACGGCCATGCCGCTGCCGTCAACCGACACCGTCGGCGGCGCAAGGAAGAAGCCTGTTGCCGAAACGATGAGGATTATGACCGTGCCGGCAAACCACACAAGGCGCTCAAGCCCGTTTTTTACGTTAGCGAACTGATAAACGTAGTTATACACCAGAAAGGCGATGGAAAACAGCGCGAGCAGCGAAACATAATACCAGAACTCGTAGCTCGGGAAAACGTGAAGGCGCATGAACACCGTTCCGCCCGTCCACAGCACGAGGTCGCCCAGCAGCACGAGCCATGCGCGCATTTCGCGGCTGCGCTCTGCCGCACAGAAGGCAACGAACATCAGCGCAAAGCACAAAAACGCCGCAATATTTATGTATATGTATGATACATTCATATATCCGCCTCCGTATGCTGCTTTGGCTTTATTCCGCCGAGCATGGCCTTGAGCCACAGCGGATCGGGGTTGATTCGGCTTATCCTTGTTCCCTGCTTTTGCTCAAAGCTTTCGATAGTTTTATATGGCAGTATGCTTATCTGAAGCGGCTCGATATTAAGGAGCTTTTTCAGATCCTTATAGTCGCTGTCAAAATACCTGAAATAGACCGAAAGATGCTCGGTGAGCACCTGCTTTGTGACAACGTCGTTTGCCCTTGCCTCCGGCGTTACCTCAAGGTAAATGTGCAGAAACGGCGTGTTGTCCTCATCGTACTCCTTTGCCGCTATCCAGTCGCCTATGCCGAGCTTGGACATGCGTATGACCTCGGATATGGAGTTTTCGGTTATGCGCGTAAAGCCGGCTATATCTATGACCGTGGGTATGCGGTCAACATAGGTAAAGCGCGGCACGCCAGTCGCTTTATCAACCTCCGTGCATCTGTAAACATCGCCGATGCGATAGCGCATGAATGCGCCTCCGTGCAGGACGCTTATTACTATCTCGTACTTTGCGCCGGGGCAGACCTCGTCCATAAGGCAGGTCAGCGGCGTATACGCAGGGTCTGAAAGATTTCGGAGCATCTCGCTTTCGGGAATGAACTCATAAAAGCAGGAATCGGGAAACAGCACCATGCCGCGCTGCTCCCATGTGTCGCAGCCGACGCAGGTCGACTCCGTGCCTGCCGCGACCTCAACAGGCGTTACGCCCCACGCGGCGGCAAGCTTATCCTTATAGCATTTACCGTCCGTTCCCGTGCAGGCAAAGCCCGTGATCTTAAAAAGATCGGAAGGCCTGATCTTTCTGTGCTCTTTGCGGCAATTGTATTTTGCCTTTATGTATCGCGCGGCAATGACCGGGGATATCTGCACTCCCCCACCGCCGCCCGAGGATATCTGTTTGTCAAAATTTTCGGTTATGTAGTTTGCAACGCTGCCCATGGCGAAGAAATAGTCAATGCCGCCGTTAAAGGCCATTTTGAAGCCTTTTTTCATGCGCTGGCTGAAGCTGAGGTCGGAATACTCGTCGCTGTCGGGCAGCCACTCAAAGCGCATTTCCTCGTTCATAAGACTCGGTATAAGCCCCGTTTCATACGGAAGCGGCGCGCCGCCGTAAAGAAATCTATGCCCCGGGCGAATGTTGAAGTCGGCCTTTCCGTGGCCGGATACGAGCATCGCCATGGCCATGATATTGTGCTTATAGGAATCAAGCATGCTGCGCGTATACGGCGCAATTTTTATCGGGCGCAGTCCGCCCTCCCAGGTGGTTTCTATCCATATTACCGGCGCTTCGGGCAGCGTGTCCGGATCGCGGCGAAACAGCACATCGGCATAATCGGCATAGCCTGTCAGCGGCATGCTGTGCAGAAACTCTTCTATGCTCTCGGGCGCGGAATTTTTGTATATGTGCCGGCCGAGGTCGGATGCGCACCACGAGTTAATCTGCTCCTGCATGAGACTGCGCTGGATGTACATATATTCTTTTATATTAAGCTCCAGGTAGCCGCAGTATTCGTTCCATAGCTGCTGCTTGCTGAACTTCCGCAGTTTCTGTTGAAATGTCATATCTTCATCCAAAAAACTATTTTTTAAAGATCTCTTTTATTCCGGCGGATGCGGGGATAAGAAACGGAACGCGTTTTTTATACTCATCGTATCCGCCGATGGAGCGTGGGAAAAACCACTTATCCTCTGCCGACGCAAGCAGAAGGTTGAGCGCACTGTACAGCGCGGCATCCGGCCACGGAAGGGCGAAAGCATAGTGCAGCGAAGCATAAAGTCCCGCAAGAAACAGCACTCCCGGATGGCGGCACAAAGCGTAAAAGCCCTTGTCATACACCCGGCGTCCGCTATCCTGACGCACATATGCGTCCTTCACCGAAAACGAGCCGAACAGCACATACAAAAGCACGAGCAGGAACGCGCCCGAAACGGCGCACCACGCGGCATCAATGCCTGAATAATCAAGCCTCAGCGCAGTTGCTGCCGCAAGCAGCACAAATCCAATGGGAAAGAACAGGCGAAGCGCTCCTTTGTGCCACACAGCATCGTTTACATCGCCCAGCAGCATAAGCAAAAACGCCGCCGCACCGATAAGCATTACAGGCATTCTATCATGCCCACAGCTGCTGCATACTCGCGCTCGACCTCGGCGCGGTATTGCAGCGCTTTTTCCACATCGCCGCTGCGCAGCGGCTCGGTTATGAGCTTCATCGCCTCATACAGGCCGGTCATGCCGAGCATGCCGGAGCTGCCCTTTAGCGAATGCGCGGCGTGAAAGCCCTCAAGTGCATCGTGCGCATCCAGCGCGGACATGAGCTTTAAAAAGCTCTCGTCGGCGGCAAACATATCAAGCAGGCTGTGCAGAAGCTCCTCGTCTCCGGCTACGCGCTCGATCGCGCCGGCATAGTCATATCCGCGAGCGGCATATGCAAATCTAAGCTCAGCCATTTGCCGTCTCCTTATACTCAAATATCTCCGACGGGCGTCCGCCGGTCTTGCAGTCAAGTGTTATGTCAACCTCTCCGAGAGAGTGCATGTATTTAAGATATCTGCGCGAGGTGACCGTTGACAGGCCAAGCCCGTCGCTTATCTCGGTAAGCGGCATTTTTATGCCGACCCTTGAGCGCATGAAGCCGCGCACGGTTTCGAGCGTTGTTTTGTTTATCTTGCCCGGATTCGGCACGCCGGCTACAGTCTGCTGATCGGTGTTGTAATTTCTGTGTGGGCAGAGCAGAATATCCACCTTATCCTGCGTCCAGACATGGGTGGTTTTTACAAGCTTCATTACCGTGTCAAAGCGCGCTATCGCCTTTTCAAGGCGCGCGGAGTTAAACGGCTTTAATATGTAGTCGCATATTCCGTAGCACATGGCAGAACGGATGACCTGATAATCGTCGGCCGAGGTTATCATGATCACCTGAATGTCAATATTAAATTTCCGCAGCTCGGCAAGAAACTCGATGCCGTTCATGCCGGGCATGAAATAGTCGAGCACCACAAGATCCGCACCGTCGGGCTTCTGCCGCAGATACTCAAGCGCATCGCCGCATCGGCGAAAGTCTCCCTCGAGCTTGAGCTGGGTAAATTTACCGAGCTGCTTTTCGAGGATGGAGCAGACCATAAGGTCATCCTCAACAATAATAGTTTTATACACAAAAACACCTCTGTCCGATATACAGCCGCTCAGCAGCCGATTTGTTTATTATTAATTTAAATATATTTATTTTACCAACTTTTTTTATCCGGGTCAACACAAACAGGATAAATAGTTATTAAATATCGGCAGCGTGCATGCCGCTCCCGGCCTTTTCCACTTGCAAGCAAATGCATATCGTGATACAATTAGCAAAAATCCATCGGAGGCTATGCCATGACAAACGAAGAAAAGATCGATCTGAAAAAAGAGATCGAGGAGCAGGACGGCTATGAATACAGCGACGAGCTGTTTTTCACCGGTGAGGGAGATCTGCTTGACACTGCCGAGGGCAGAGCCAAGTTCTGCCGCATAAACGAGACGACGGTTTTCAGAAAGAAAGACCCCACCGTTTGGAACAACTATATCTGGGTGTTCAACAATCAGGGCGTCGGAATGACGATAAAGCGCCAGAGCCACGTTGATCCGCAGCTTATGGAGTGCATCGACTTTGACGCGGACGGAAATCCCATCGGCAAGGCTTACGAGCCGACGTGATGTAAACAGCAAAAAATCAGCTTCACCGGAAAATCGGTGAAGCTGATATCATATTTATGGGCTGTATCGTTGCCGCGCCTGACCGGCGCGGATCTTTTCTTCGCGTTTTTCTTTGGGCGTTTTCTTGGTCTCTTTGTCCTTTTTCTCGTTCTTGCCGTTTTTCACCGCGGATTTTTTAACCGTACTCTTCTTTTCGAGAGTATCGCTTTGCGGTTTTTCGGCTGTCTTTTTTGCGGCGGGCTTCTTCGCGGCCTTCTTTTCCTCGGCCTGCTTCTGGGCGGCTTCCGCCGCGGCCTCGGCGTTGGATTCCGCAGTCGCCGCCTCGCCGGAGGCGGTGGAGCGGCGGCGGTAGCCGCGCTTATCCTCCGGCAGGAAGTTGGAGCATTCGGGGTTGGCGCAGAACGGCTTCATCGCGCCCTTGCCGGAGCGCTTGAACATCGTCTGGCCGCAGACCGGGCAGTCCTGATCCGTCGGCACGTCCCAGGTCATGAAGCCGCAGGCCGCGCCGCGCTCACAGGCGTAATAGGCATAGCCGCGCTTGCTCTTGCGCTTGAGGATGGCGCTGCCGCACT
>ENA-USUJ01001058-USUJ01001058.1-human-gut-metagenome-genome-assembly--contig:-NODE-1058-length-24269-cov-34.377439_pt1 | contig 24269 bp, 18 predicted proteins | sample MGYA00250061_ERZ773398 | MGnify/ENA primary metagenome ERZ773398 (study PRJEB29103, sample SAMN06111992) | human gut metagenome | biome: human gut; feature: ankylosing spondylitis patient; material... | reverse complement strand
GGAGTATTGCTTAATGCTCCACCCATCTTGCCGATTGCTGTACGGCAAGCACCTGCTAATACAACTTTCTTTGCCATCTTTACGTTCTCCTTTAAATTGAACTTACGCCTGAGGCGCTGTTAATTTTTTAACAATGTCTATATTACCACATTTTTCGCTCAAAATCAATCCATTTTCCAAAGCCTTCTCAAAAATTTCACATAATGTTAAAAAATGCATGCTCGTTGCATATAAATCGCTTTTATGTTATATTGAAAGTACATTTATGAACGTATTTATGCGGTATCGGAAGGGAAAGGTATCTTAATATGAAATTCGTCAGAACCGATCATCTGAAGGCGGGAATGCGCCTTGCCAAACCAATCTACAATAAGAATGGTGTACTTCTGTATGACCGCAATTCGGTCTTGACGGAGCCAGGAATCATCAGCGCCCGCAATTTCGGTCTGGTGGGTGTCTATGTCCTTGAACCGGCAGAACCGGTACCGCCACTTTCCCGCGAGGATCTGGAATTTGAGCAGTTGCAGACGGTCTATATCTTCCAGTTGCGTGAATGTCTGGATCTCATTGCAAAACGCAAACGGATCGAACCTCTCCCTAAGCTTTTGAATAACATTATCCAGCATTACGGAGCACTCGATCATCGTGTAAACTTTAACCAGAATTTAAGAAGCAGCGAAGACTTCATGTACAAGCATGCGATCAGTACCGCGATCCTTGTCTCCATGATCTCCTCGCGCCTGCATTACGATCACCAGCAGCAGATCACGCTGGCAGCTGCAGCGCTGCTCTATGACATCGGATACAGTCACGTACCGAAAAATATTCTCGATAAGGAATCGGACACTTTATCCACATCGGATCGTGAGGTATTACAACACTCCCTGGAACGCGGTATCGAACCGCTTGGCATGTATCGCAGCGACTTTGATTTCTTTCCGCGTGCGCTCGCATTAATGCAGGCTTATGTCTATGCCGATTATCCGGAAAAGCTTGCGATCATGCCGGACGAGGAATTACAGGGAATGGTTAAGATTCTACGCGTCGCGGATCAGTTTGACCAGATGACCGCTATGAACATCGGGCATGAGCCGGTCTCTGAGATCTCTGCAATGAAGCTTCTCTCAGCAGACGCGACTCGCTACGACAAGCAGATTGTTGCCACCCTCGCGGAATGTATCCACATCGTCCCGCAGGCAGCCAACATTGACCTGTCCACCGGTGACAAGGGTATCGTTCTCGTAGAAAATGCAACCAATTATATGCGCCCGGTCATCTTACGGCTCGGCGATAACAAAATCTACGACCTGAGTTCAGAAGCAGATTTCCGCAAGATACAGATTCTTGATATTATGAAGACAATGGACAATCGTATCTCCGTTGATGAGGAGACCTTGAAACAGTTTGTCCCTGACGAGAAATTAAAGGAGCTGACTGCACATTTCCGCGAACGGCTGCAGAAAATACATGAACACGAAAATACCCAGGCCACGCAATAACCGGTCAACCTATAACATACCATCCTTCCGAAATGAATTTTCGTGAAGAAATTTCCTATGATTTAAAAAACGCCGCTGCACCCACAGCGACGTTTTCTTTTATTCTTTATGAGATTTTCTTCTGATGAACCGTCCAGCAAGCAACAATCCTGCTTCAAACACAGCGATTCCTCCAAACATATCCAACAGAACATGCTGTTTGACAAGAAGCGTCGAAGCAAACACCCCGAGCGACATCACAACCGTGACACCTTTGTACCAGTTCGGCACTTTCTTCATCTCAAATGCCGCATGGATACAACACCAGCTTTCCAGACAATGGATTGACGGAAACAGATTCACCGGTGCATCCACGTGATAAATGAATTTCACCAGCCAGTCAAACACACTTGTTCCCACCACTTCCGGGCGCTCCATCGTGGTCGGAAGCAGCACAAAGAAGAGCAAACAGAACAGTTTCGAGATCACATCTCCGTACACGAAGCGGTAACAAAACGTCTTGCCTTCTCGTGCAATCAGCACATAATTGATGATCCATTGCACAAATGCCAACAGATAGAACACAATAAAAGTCGCTACGAAAGGCAGCACCCGGTCGATGGGAAGTTCGAGTGAATAGAATGTCAGATCATCCTTAAATAATGCCACGCCCTCATAGACTGCCATATTAACTACAACCGCCAGGATCAGCGGTCCCCATGCATAACGCGGAACGATTTTCTCAATTTTTCTTCGCATAACCGATCGTCTCTCCCATCTGTACCGCAGTCTCCACGCCAAACTGCGCATTTCTCAGCAGGTCCTCCCTCATCTGCACCTGATCCTTACCAATCAACACAATGATCGTGGATCCTCCGTATTGAAACATTCCCTTCTCCGCGCCACGAATCACCTGTGCCCCCTGCTCGTGATTTACGATCCGTCCGACGAGCATCGCACCGACCTCCATCTGCACGACTGTACCAAATTCTGGCGTCCGGATCAATGTATACGCGCGGCTGTTCTCCGTGAACACCGGGTACTGTGCCAATGCGATCGGGCGCACCGTGTGTAATACACCTGGCAGGAAAACGTTGCGGCTTTTCTTTCCGGAATCCACGTAACAATAACGGTGATAGTGGTTGACGCAGAGGCGGAATACCAGGCAATATCCATCACGATAGTGTGCCGCCAGCTTCGGATTCCGTAGCAGGCTCGAAATCGTATAGTTGCTCTGCTTAACCGGAAGGACGGTTTCCTCGCGAATCTTCCATACAGAAAGCAATCCGTCACACGGTGCGATCAGATGCTTTTCATCCATATCAATCGGTCGAAGCCCCTCCTTGATCTCGCGCGAGAAGAAATCGTTGAAGCTACGCACACCGTCCAGTTCATATTCAGACAGGTCAATTTCATGCTTATCCGCAAAAGATTTTATAAGAAAATGTGACAGATCCGAATCAAGGAATCTGCCACAGGCTTTCGAGATTCCAGGGCGGGTCAATACTTTGAGCACACACCTGCCCGGAATCGTGTGATACAGAAATTGTAATGTATCCATTCATATCTCCTATTTTCTCCAACAGATCAATTTGATTGCAAGCAGCACAAACTCAAGTGCACCGATTCCGATCATAACTGCAATCGCACTATTCTTCGGTTTCTTAATGTGAAAACGCGCCAGAAACAAAATTCCCACTACGATCATGACTCCAAAATACATCAGTGTCAGATCTGCCTTGATCAGAATATGTAAAATCATAACAGCCGGAAAGATCAGTGCCGCACTGGTTACCGGCAGTCCTGTAAATGTTTTCTCACCATTTTCGTCACGATTCTGATCCGATTCCTCCATCACATTGAAATAAGCAAGCCGGATCATCGCCGCCAGCACATAAAGAATTGCAATTACCGTCAGCACGCTCTGATAGATGATCGGATAATCCTGCAGCAACGCAATCTTTGGTCCGGAAAACACCTGCATCTGCATGCGGCTTCGGAACATCGCCATACCGATACACGCCGGAAGCACGCCGAACGCAATCAGATCCGCGAGGGAATCGATCTGGATACCGAAACGCTTCATCTCTGCGGTACGATCCTTCTTCATACGCGCAACTTTTCCGTCGAAGGTGTCACACAATCCGGAAAACAGCAGGAAGAACATCCCAAGGTACGGGTGTCCGATTCCGTTCAAACAAAGTATTATTCCGGCTGTCCCCGACAGTATCGACAAATACGTCAGGATTACCGTATAGTCATAAAATCCAATCATTTTCTTTTCTCCTCATCCTAGTTAGTTAACATCAATGGTTCTTCTTTTGTTTTCTGAGCACAAGATAACCGATCGCAACGGTTGCCATGCTCACAAAAATGCATACATAAAACGACAATCCACGGCTTAAGATTTCCAGCTGATATGCCTGTGTCTTCTCCATCAGCTGCTTATATCCGTTGAGCATCAGATAATCCGTGACACCGACGCCTCCCGGAATCGGCACACAGTTCGAACCGAGCACAACATAAATCTGTGTAGCGAGAAGCTTCGGCAATGTGCGCAAATCTCCATGCAATGCGGCAAATGCCACGAGTGTCACTAAAATCTGTGACAGACGTTGCAACAGGTTAAGCACATACACTTTGATCAGCATCGCTTTATTGTTAAAAATCAGCGATACACACTGTCCATACTCATCCAAAGCCTTGTTCAGCTTCTTTACCAACCGCTTCGCCAACCGCTTACAATGGATTCTCCACAGAAACATCGCAAGACCGGTCATCAGTCCGCGCACAATATCCCGTTTCTTCAGAAGCATGTAAAACAGGATCGCCAGTCCCGATAAAGCCAGCATTCCACTCACGATCAGAATTCGTCCGACGATGCCAAACTGCAGGAACATTCCCGGTGCGCAGATGAAATTCAACAGACCAAGTGTCACCACTGCAAGTGTGTACATCACAAGATTCAAAAGCAGAGCTGCCATCACTGCCGATCCCGGTATTCCATCCTTCATCATGAAAAAGGCGCTGGCCGGCTGGCCTCCGGATGCGGACGGCGTGATCGCCGAAAAATACACATCCGCCGCCGAATACACGAATCCGTGACTCCGCTTCACCGGATATCCCATATGGTGGACGATCACACGTATCGCCTCACCCTCAAAGTAGACAAAGCCGAGCATGCACACCGCCGCCAACACGATTCCCGGCAGCGATGCTTCCCTGATACTCTGCAGCAGCTCCGCACGCGAGATTCCGCTTCCCTGAAATACGGCATAGATTGTTACAATTGCAAGAACCACCGTTGCGATAAAACATATGATTTTATTTTTGTTCTTTTGAAAGAATTCTTTTCTATTCATACGATGTCATTTTACCATAGTGGTATTGTGTATACAACTTAAGACTTCCTTAACGTCTTATGAAGCGGGGTTCATGTTTCGCGTTTCTTGGATGGCTCCCGGCCAGCGGCTGGCTTCCGCGTGCGTGAGACCCGGGGCGGCTTCTGCTCTGTGGACGCGATATCCAGAACCTTGAATTTGCAGAAAGTACAAGTATGACTCTTTTGATGATTTGTGTTCGTTCAAGTTTCGACAGTGGCGCTCCAGCGTTCGTTCCACAAAGACGCGTCCGATGGATTTCGTGTCTGCCTTAATGGGCGTTCGAAAAAGGGCTTCTCCTGTAAGAAGGAGAAGCCCTTTGGATTCATAAATACATTTTAGACGTTCTTAACAGTTGCAATATCAACCGGAGTAAGCTGTCCGTTCGCTGTCTCAAGAGAGCGGGCAAGCGCATTTGCCGTATCCATTGCAGTAATACAGTAGACACCTGTCTCGATCGCATTACGGCGGATCAGGAATCCGTCTCTTGTCTTATCACCGTTACCCTGTGTAGGTGTATCGATCACAAGGTCAATCTTATGTCCGAGGATTAAGTCCATAACATTCGGAGACTCCTGTGTGATCTTATTGACGCGAAGCGCATTTACACCATGCTCCTGTAAATACTTAGCCGTACTTCTTGTTGCGTAGATCTTGTATCCGAGCGCTTCAAAACGCTTTGCAACACCGACTGCCTCTGGCTTGTCGGCATCCTTTACCGTCATGATCATCTGCTTATGCTTTGGAAGCTGTACGCCTGCGCCTAAGAATGCTTTGTACAGTGCCTCGTTGAAGGACTTGGCAATACCAAGACACTCACCGGTAGACTTCATCTCCGGTCCGAGACTGATCTCCGCACCACGCAGCTTCTCGAAGGAGAATACCGGCATCTTAATTGCGATATAGTCAGCAACCGGAGCAAGTCCAGGCTCGTAGCCGAGTCCACGGATCGTGTTGCCGATGATGACTTTGGTTGCAAGGTCAACGATCGGGATACCGGTTACCTTGCTGATATACGGAACCGTTCTGGATGAACGTGGGTTAACCTCGATGACGTAAACTTCCTCATTCATCGCGATGAACTGGATGTTGATCAGACCAACTACGTGAAGTGCCTGTGCCAGACGCTTCGTATACTCAACGATGGTCTCCTTAACCTTATCGCTGATCGTCGGAGCCGGATATACCGAGATACTGTCTCCGGAATGGACTCCGGTACGCTCGATATGCTCCATGATACCAGGGATGAGAATGTCGGTTCCATCGCACACAGCATCGACCTCAATCTCCTTACCCTGCAAGTATTTATCAACAAGGATCGGATGATCCTGTGCAATTCGGTTGATGATTCCGATGAACTCCTCGATCTCCTCATCGTTGAAGGCGATCTTCATACCCTGTCCACCAAGTACGTAGGACGGACGAACAAGTACCGGATAGCCGAGACGGTTGGCAACTTCTTTTGCCTCCTCAGCGGTAAATACAGTTCCACCGGCAGCTCTCGGAATATGGGTCTTCTCAAGGATCTCATCAAAAAGCTCACGGTCCTCGGCAGCATCGACATCCTCTGCCTTTGTACCAAGAATCTTAACGCCCATCTTCATCAACGCTTCGGTCAACTTGATAGCGGTCTGTCCACCGAACTGAACAACAGCTCCGTCCGGCTTCTCAATATTTACGATGCTTTCAACATCTTCCGCGGTCAGCGGTTCGAAATAAAGCTTGTCTGCAATATCAAAGTCTGTAGATACGGTCTCAGGGTTGTTGTTGATGATAACCGTCTCCCAGCCTTCCTTTGCGAATGCCCATGTACAATGTACGGAACAGAAGTCGAACTCGATACCCTGTCCGATACGGATTGGACCGGATCCGAGAACAAGAACCTTCTTCTGTGGCTTTGTCTCAACAGCCTCATTCTCGCTTCCGAATACACTGTAGTAATATGGTGTCTCTGCTGCGAACTCAGCCGCACAGGTATCAACCATCTTGTATGCTGCAACGATTCCGTTCGCATAACGCATCTCTTTGATCTCTTCCTCGGTCTTACCGGTGAGTCTTGCGATCACGTTATCCGGGAACTCAATTCTCTTTGCTTCCTTTAAAAGTTCAACAGTAAGTTCTTCATTCTGAAGTCGCTTCTCCATCTCAACAAGGATGGCGATCTTGTCGATGAACCAACGGTCAATCTTCGTAATATCATAAATGTGATCGTAAGATACGCCACGGCGCAGTGCCTCTGCGATCACCCAGATTCTACGGTCATCTATAACATGAAGCTGTGCCTCAAGTTCCTCATCATTAAGGTTCGAGAAGTCATAAGACAACAGACAATCCACATGCTGCTCGAGAGAACGGATGGCTTTCATTAAAGCACCCTCGAAGTTATCACAGATACTCATAACCTCACCGGTTGCCTTCATCTGTGTACTTAAGGTTCTCTTTGCGGTCAGGAACTTATCAAACGGAAGTCTTGGAATCTTGACAACGCAGTAGTCAAGCATCGGCTCAAAGCTTGCGTAAGTCTTCTGTGTGATGGCGTTCTTGATCTCATCAAGGGTATATCCCAAAGCGATCTTCGCGGTAACCTTGGCGATCGGATATCCGGTTGCCTTAGATGCCAAAGCGGAAGAACGGGATACTCGAGGGTTAACCTCGATAACACAATATTCAAAGGAATCCGGATTCAAAGCGTACTGTACGTTACATCCTCCGGTAATCTTTAACTCATCGATGATGTTTAATGCAGAACTACGGAGCATCTGGTATTCCTTGTCTCCGAGTGTCTGTGACGGAGCAACTACGATGGAATCTCCGGTATGTACGCCGACCGGATCGATGTTCTCCATGTTACATACGGTAATACAGTTGCCGTTCGCATCACGCATTACCTCGTACTCAACTTCCTTCCATCCGGCGATGCAGCGCTCTACAAGAACCTCACCGACACGGCTTAAACGAAGTCCGTTACTCAAGATATCAACAAGTTCCTGCTCGTTGTGGGCGATACCACCGCCGCTTCCTCCAAGTGTGAAAGCCGGACGAAGTACAACCGGATAACCGATCGTATTTGTGAACTTGATACCGTCTTCTACCGTATTAACGACCTGTGATGCCGCACAAGGCTCACCGATCTTCTCCATAGTATCCTTGAATGCCTGACGATCCTCAGCCTTGAAAATCGTCTCAGCAGTTGTACCGATCAACTTGACTCCGTTCTCCTCAAGGAATCCGGATTCTGCAAGTTCCATACCAAGGTTTAATCCCGCCTGTCCTCCGAGTGTCGGAAGAACACTGTCAGGTTTCTCCTTCAAGATGATCTCTTTTAATACATCAACCGTCAACGGCTCAATATATACCTGATCCGCAATCTGCTTATCGGTCATGATGGTCGCCGGGTTCGAGTTAACGAGACATACCTCTACGCCCTCTTCCTTCAGGGAGCGACATGCCTGTGTTCCGGCGTAATCGAACTCTGCTGCCTGTCCGATGACGATCGGGCCGGAACCGATCACTAATACTTTTTTAATTTCTTTATTTCTTGGCATTATTTATCTCCTCCCATCATGGTAATGAAACGGTCAAACAGATACGCGGAATCCTGTGGTCCAGGGCAAGCCTCCGGGTGGAACTGAACCGTAAAAATATTCTTACCGATATATTCAAGGCCCTCGTTTGTTCCATCGTTAACGTTGACAAATGCAGGTTTGGCAACATTCGGATCCAATGTATCCGTATCAACAACATATCCGTGATTCTGGGAAGAAATATAAACACGGTTCGTCTTAAGATCCTTAACCGGATGATTTCCTCCACGATGTCCGTATTTCATCTTGTGCGTATCCGCTCCGGTTGCCAATGCCATAAGCTGGTGTCCGAGACAGATTGCAAAAATCGGCACATCACTCTCATATAATTTATGAATCTCTTCAATAATTTCCTTGCACTCCTTCGGGTCTCCCGGTCCGTTGCTGAGCATAATGCCGTCCGGATTGGTAGCAAGAATCTCCTGGGCGCTTGTGTGTGCCGGGTAGATCGTTACCTCACAACCTCTTGCATTCAGGGATTTCGCAATATTATTCTTTGCACCAAGGTCAAGCAAAGCGACCTTCTTACCGGTTCCGCGAAGAACCTTCTTCTCGCTGCAGGTTACTTTATCCACAACGTTTCCGGTTGTGTATTCCTTTAACTTCGGAAGGATCTCATCGAGATTGTAGTTCTCATTTGTTGTAATCATTCCGTTCATGGTTCCCTTCTCACGGAGAATCTTGGTCAGAGCACGTGTATCAATACCTGCTACTCCCGGAATATCATGCTTTAATAAGAAGTCCTGAATCGTTCCCTCACAGCGGAAGTTGCTGGCGGTGCGGGATAATTCTCTTACAATATATCCGTCCGGCCAAGGACGCGCAGACTCCATATCCGGTGTAATTCCGTAATTTCCGATCAGCGGATAAGTCATGACAACTGCCTGTCCCGCATAGGATGGGTCTGTCAGGACCTCCAAATATCCAGTCATAGAAGTATTAAATACGATCTCACTGATCACTTCTCTTGTCGAACCGATACTTGTTCCAGTAAATACGGTTCCGTCTTCGAGTATCAAGAAAGCTTTCATTATATGCCCTGCCTTTCTGTTGTGTTTCCTGCATCTTGGCAAAAAAAAAGAGGGAGTCTCTTTTCTTGCTATCATTATGGCAGACTTATCGCCTCTGCCTAAATTGTAAAAAGTTTATCATAATATGGCACTTTTTTCAACTACTTTAGCATCGAAAAAAGTGCCGAGGTTTTTTTAATAAATATGTACAAATTATACATTTTGTTGATAACACCCATTATCCGATCAGTTGAACCAGTCCGATCACGACCGCCAGAATACAGAAGAACAGCGATCCGAAGACAACCGAAAGTACCACACCTGTGGAAAGAGGTTTCTTCTCATAAGTAACTTCGTCAATCGCCACAGCCTGCATTGAAACAAAATCATTGTTTGGCATCACATTCATTCTGGAGAACTTACGCCTTGCAAAATAATTTTCCGTCCATACCGGCATTGCATTCACCGTGACTATTGAAAGATTATAAACGCTTTTTGCATATTTTCTCATCTCTTCCAGCAGCTTCTTACCGATTCCACGCCGCTGGTACATCGGATGCACATAGAGCATCGTGATATGTCCCTCAGTCTGCATCGCAGACATTCCGACAATCGTTCCCTGATCATACGCGCCCCACATAACCAGATAATTTTCTTCCATCATGTGTTTCAGATAATCCTGATGGCTATACTGTTCAAAAGCCTGCACCATCTTCGGATTGTTGATTGAATTCCGCAGGCAGTAATCAAAGACACCGCGCGCGAGTCCTGCTGCCTCCGGTAATTGTTCAGTTGTCAGTAATTTTATTTCCATAGATAACGCTTCCTTTCCTTTATCGTCAAAAAAATTAACGTTCCATTCTTTCGCCAATCAATGACTGGAAAACAATTGCGCATCCCAATCTCTGGCTCTACAGATCCGTCGCATCCTCCACCAGACGGTCACGTAGACCGCTGTATCGTTTCAACTGCGAATTGTTCGCGATCATCTGCTCAAACGTCGTATCATTTCCCACAATTGTAACACATTTTTTTGCTCTGGTCACAGCCGTATACAAAAGATTCCGGTTCATCAGCATACGTGGTCCCGACAGAAGCGGAATCACGACCGCCGGGTACTCCGATCCCTGCGACTTATGAATGGTTACTGCATACGCAAGCTCCAGTTCCTCGAGCAATTTATACGGATACTCCACCATACGCCCCTCATCAAAGCATACCGTAACCGTCTCCGCAAAATCGTTGATCTCCTCGATGATTCCGGTATCTCCGTTGAACACTCCGGTTCCTTTATCAATACACAATCCATATTTGCTGCGGATCTCCCACTCCAGCTGATAGTTGTTCTTGATCTGCATTACCTTATCGCCTTCGCGAAAAAGCGTTGTGCCGTGTTCCTTCTCCTTTTTTCGCTTATCCGGCGGATTCAGATACATCTGTAGCACCGTGTTTAAGCGTTCCACACCAAGCAGACCTTTACGCATCGGCGTCAGCACCTGGATGTCCATCATCGATGCTCCGACAAATTTCGGAAGTTTCTGTAAGATCAGCTGTAGCGTGACATTGATAATCTTGTCCGCATCGTACCGTTTCAGGAAGAAGAAATCCATACTCTTGTTATCTAATTCGACCGGCTCACCACGGTTGATCTTGTGTGCATTGACAATGATGTCACTCGTACTTGCCTGTCGAAAGATCTTCGTCAGCATAACCGTGTGAAAAAGCCCCGAGTCAATAATATCCTTGAGCACATTTCCCGGACCGACACTCGGCAGCTGGTTTACATCCCCCACCAGGATCAGCCTTGTTCCGGCTACGATCGCTTTCAGCAGCGAGTACATCAGCGAGATGTCGACCATCGACATCTCATCGATGATGATCACATCCGTCTCAAGTGGATTCTGCTCATTCCGCTCAAAGCCTGCATTTCCTTCCACACCACCGTTCAGTTCCAGCATGCGGTGAATCGTGCGCGCCTCAAATCCGGTCGTCTCACTCATACGCTTCGCTGCGCGTCCCGTCGGTGCCGCAAGGAAGATATCCATGCCTTCCGATTCAAAATATTTAATGATCGTGTTGATTGTCGTTGTCTTTCCGGTTCCCGGTCCACCGGTGATCACAAGCACACCGTTTCGGACTGCTTCCTTGACCGCTTCCACCTGATGCTCATCTAAATCCATCTTCGTCTGCTTCTCGATCTGACGAAGGCGTGCCTCGATCTCAATATCCGGCACATCGAAACTCGCGTCCAGATTCTTAAGCATCGTCGCCGCATTTGCTTCCATATAGAAGAAAGCACTCGCATAGATCTGTGTGACATCCTCCACCTGGCGCATGATAATCTTGCGGTCCATCGCGAGGTTCATGTAATGTTTCTCAATATATTCCGGTTCAATCTCAAGCAGCGCGCTGGCTCTCTGCGTCAGTTCCGGCATCGGCAGATAGGTGTTACCCTCATTCGAAGCCTGCAGCAAAGCGTACTGAATGCCACTCCGGATACGAAAATCGGAATCCGTCCGGATGCCGACACGCGAGGCAATCTCATCCGCAGTCCGGAATCCCACGCCGTCCACATCATCCGCCATACGATACGGATTTTCCTTTAAAATGCTGTACACTTCCTGTCCATATGTATTGTAGATCTTGACCGCCAGTGTTGTGCTGATTCCATACTGCTGCAGGAATATCATCGCCTGACGCAGATCACGCTTCTCATTGACCTGATCCGCGATCTCCATCGCCTTCCTCTGGCTGATTCCTTTGACTTCCGCAAGACGTTCCGGCTCCTCCTCGATGATACGGAACGTATCCTCCTTGAATCTTCGCACAATACGCGCTGCCAAAGCGATACCGATTCCCTTGATCGCACCGGATCCAAGATAACGTTCGATCGCAAGCGCGTCCTGTGGCGCCTTTTCCTCGAAACTTTTGACCGCAAACTGTCGTCCGTAGGTTGGGTGATCTGTATATTCGCCCTTTGCCTCGATGCATTCGCCCTCCGCAATATCCGAAAAAACGCCTACACAGGTCAGTTCTTCCTCGTCACAGATCATGACCATTACCGTGTAGCCATTGTCATTATTTCGAAATATGATGTGATCCACATATCCGTTTATCACTTCTTCATTACTCTGTTGCTGCTTATCCAAAGTATCTTCCTCGTCTTTCCTCTCACCTGCGGCTTCCCGCAGACCTTATGTTCTATTATGAAGCACAAGGGCGATACTTGCAAGGGTGCATTTAAGCTTTCTGTTCCGACAACTATAGAATCCGTTATATCTGCAGATAGCTGGACAATATGCAAAAAACCCCGGAGCTGCAACTCCGGGGTATACTGTGTCAATCATGAACACATCTCTTTATTTTTGCCTATTGCATTATAGCCTGATCACTCTGTGGTCGTAATATTCAGATTTCTACGCATCTGCTCATAAAGCTGCTGCGTAAGGTTCTCTCCCACCTGATCCACAACCTCGTCTGCAACCATCTCAATTGCCTGATCCATATAGAGATCCTTGTACTGTGACATCGTAGAATCCTCATCCTCCGAAGTGAATGTATCCTTCACCTGTTTGAGCATCTGTTCCACAAAGTAGGACTCAAAATCTTTAATAACGCCTTTTAACTCATCTTCCGAAGCATCGGAAGACACTCCCTTGAGAGAATTCTGTAACGCATTGCTCGACGCTGCACTCGCGTCTGCCTTTGCACTCTGATAATTGGAATTAATTCCGGAAATTCCTGATAAATCCATCTATCGTACCTCCATCCCGAAACGCAGATCATTCAAATTCATAATCCATCTCCGATGTGTTACTCAACCAGCACAACTCAATAACTATCGTTTCAGATTATTTGCAGTATCCAGCATCGAATCTGCGGTCGTGATTGCCTTAGAATTTAGCTCGTATGCTCTCTGCGCAACAATCATATTAACCATCTCATCCGCAACCTGTACATTTGATCCTTCCAGACGGCTCTGGATCACTTTACTTCTCGTCAATCCCTGTGTCGCGCCTTCCAATAATGCATTGCCGGATGCCGGCGTCGCCTGCAGACGGCTGGAAGAAAGCTTCTCAAGTCCCGCCGGATTGTTAAACTGATAGATTCCGAAAGACTGATTCAGTGGAATCACCTGGCTTGTTTCCGGATTACGATAAGCAATCGATCCGTCTTCGGAGAACACCATACTCTCCGCATTCACATTCTGGGGAACCATGATCTCGTTTCCTCTGGAATCAAGAACCGGATATCCATCCTGATCGGCAAGGATCGTCCTTCCGGCAGCATTCAGGCTCCAGGTAAAGTTACCGTTTCTTGTATAATAGGTATTTCCGTCCGCGCCCCGCACAGCGAAGAATCCGTTTCCTTCGATGGCGAAATCCGTCTTGCTGTCGCTTTCCAGCAGTGCTCCCTGCGTATACATGGAAGTGGTCGCTGCCACTCTCGTTCCAAGACCGACCTGTGCTCCGACCGGTTTCTGTTCTCCGTTGGCCGATGTTGTCTTCGTCTGGAGCGTCTGGTACAACAAAGACTTGAACTCGGTACGCTCCGTCTTATATCCGGTTGTATTAACATTCGATAAGTTGTTGGCGATCGTGTCAACATTTGTCTGCTCCGCAAGCATTCCGGTCGCAGCCGTATATAAAGCTCTCATCATAAGGCAATTACCTCGCTGTCTCTTATTTACTCTCTGTTTCTATTCCGGCTTCCCTGCCAAAATGCATTCTAACGCATGTTCCATCCTATTATTTGCTCATCTACTGCACGCGTCCGACATTATTGACGGCGCGATCCAGTGTGGAATCGATCGAAGTGATCACTTTCTGTCCCGCCTCATAGGCTCTCTGAATCGTGATCATGTTGACCATCTCCTTAATGACATTCACATTCGATGTCTCAAGCACTCCCTGCTCCACCTTGGCATCCGTAGCGATCCGGTTGCCTCCGTCCAACAGGTTGTACATATTCTCTCCGTACTTCTCAAGATAATCATAATTGTCAATATCAACCATACCAAGCGTTCCGACGATCTGCTCGTTCTGCATGATATAGCCAAGCTGGTTCACGGAAAATGTCTGATTCGGATCAATCTGAATTCGGTTACGAGGATCCGGGTCTCCATTCATCGCGCCGGTTGCATTCAGGACATAATCTCCATCCTTCGTCACAAGATATCCTTCCGTATTCACGGTAAAGGAACCGTCTCTTGTATATTTCACGGAAGTATTTCCATCCTTGTCGGTGAAAGCGATCGCGAAGAAACCTTTGCCATCAATTGCAAAATCGCTCGTATTGTCTGTCACCTTAAAACTTCCCGAATCATAATCCGTATAGACCTGTCCGAGGTGTACACCGTAGGTAATCGTTCCAAGCTTCTTCGGCAGATAAGAATTCGAAGAATCCTTCAGGCGATACGACATCTCATCCGCAAATGTGCGGCTTGTCGTTCCTTCCTTCTTATATGCGGTTGTGTCCGCGTTGGCCAGATTGTTCGCCAGAATATCCAGACGCTTCATTTCATTGACCATACCGGTGTGTGCTGTGTACAACCCCTTAACCATATGACACCTCTGTTTCTAAACTTTATTACCCATAAAAACGTGCTACATCCGGTCTTTGCGAAGCGAACTTTCATCGCCGGATGTTCCGTACCTACACTTCAAATTATATATCGGTCATTTCGAGAAAAATATAATACTCGTCCTTGAAAATTCCATCATAAAACATGAAAAGTGCGCAAATAATCCGCGCACTTCCCTGTCACTTTAATCATCGTCTCTTTTTCCTGCAAGAAACTCTACATATTTACCGGTTCCGATTGCCACACAGGTCATCGGATGCTCAGCTGTCATTGTGTTGATTCCTGTTCTCTCCTCGATCAGCTCTTCGAGTCCACGGAGCAATGCGCCACCTCCGGTCAGTACGATACCGCGATCTGCGACATCGGCAGCCAGTTCAGGTGGAGTCTTCTCCAATACAGAATGTACAGCTTCCACAATCTGCAGTGTCGGCTCACGGAGCGCTTCCTCGGTCTCCTCGGAGCTGACTGTGATTGTTCTAGGAAGTCCGGTCACAAGGTTACGTCCGCGTACATCCATCGTCTCATTCTGTGCAAGCGGATAGCAGGTTCCAATCTTAATCTTAATATCCTCTGCGGTACGCTCACCGATCAGAAGATTGTGTTTCTTACGCATATAGCGGACCAACGCCTCATCAAAATCATCTCCGGCAATCTTGACCGATGTACTTACAACCGATCCTCCAAGAGAAATGACAGCGATATCCGAAGTACCGCCTCCGATATCTACGATCATATTTCCGCATGGTCTTGCAATATCGATTCCGGCACCGATTGCAGCAGCGATCGGCTCCTCAATAATTTCTACCTCGCGGGCACCAGCCTGATAAGTAGCGTCCTCAACGGCCTTCTTCTCTACCTCAGTAACCCCGCTCGGTACGCAGACGCTGATGCGTGGCTTGCGGAAGCTCTTCTTGCCAAGTGCTTTCTGGATAAAGTACTTGATCATCTTCTCGGTAACGGTGTAATCTGAGATAACACCCTGACGAAGCGGACGAACCGCAACAATGTTGCCCGGTGTACGTCCAAGCATCAGACGAGCTTCCTCACCGATTGCCTTAATCTTATTCGTGTCTCTGTCAAAAGCCACAACGGATGGCTCCTTTAAGACAACGCCTTTACCCTTAATATATACTAAAATACTCGCAGTACCTAAATCAATTCCGATATCTGATCCGATCATTCCAATAATGCCCCTTTCTGTCTTACTGTTATCTATCTGTAACCTGGTCGTGCGCAGGGGCGCAAAACCGCAGTCAATCATATTTTGTGCATACAGTAACATTATATACAATTAATTCCATTTTTCAAACTTTTTTTTCAATTTAAGTTTTTCTTAACAAATTAGGAATGATATCACAAATGAGTGATTACTTTAAATACGGAGCAAGAAATTGTCCCGTATAAGATTCCGGTACCTGACAGACTTCCTCCGGTGTTCCCCTGGCGATCACGGTTCCGCCGCCGTTTCCACCTTCCGGTCCCATATCAATAATATAATCTGCCGTCTTAATGACATCCAGATTGTGCTCAATGACAACAACCGTGTTGCCTCCGTCCGACAGTTTGCGCAAAATCTCCACAAGCTTATGAACATCTGCAAAATGCAGTCCGGTCGTCGGCTCGTCCAGCACATAGATCGTCTTGCCGGTGCCCCGCTTGGAGAGTTCCGTTGCCAGCTTGATACGCTGCGCCTCGCCTCCGGATAATTCCGTAGACGGCTGACCAAGCTTAATGTAGGATAATCCGACATCATACAGTGTCTGGATCTTCCGGTGGATGGTCGGTACATTCTTAAAGAATTCCAACGCCTCCTCCACGGTCATATCCAGCACATCGTAGATGCTTTTGCCTTTGTATTTGACTTCAAGCGTCTCACGGTTATAACGCTTTCCGCCGCAGACCTCACACGGCACATACACATCCGGCAGGAAGTGCATCTCAATCTTAAGGATTCCGTCACCGCTGCAGGCTTCGCATCGTCCGCCCTTGACGTTGAAACTGAATCTTCCCTTCTTGTATCCGCGCGCCTTTGCATCCGGTGTCGCTGCAAACAGATCACGGATCATGTCAAACACACCGGTGTAAGTTGCCGGATTGGAACGCGGCGTACGACCGATCGGTGACTGATCGATGTCAATGATCTTGTCCAATTGCTCCAGTCCAAGGATGTCATCATGCTCTCCCGGAATACAGCGCGCACGGTTTAACGTTCTTGCAAGGTGCTTGTACAGGATTTCATTCGTCAGAGAACTTTTGCCGGAACCGGACACACCGGTAATACAGGTCATAATGCCAAGTGGAATATCTACATCAATATTTTTCAGATTATTCTCTCTTGCTCCCTTGATTGTAATGTATCCGGTCGGCTTTCTGCGCTCCGACGGAACCGGTATCTTCTTTCTTCCGCTTAAATAATCACCGGTAATGGATTTCTTACATTTCATGATCTCTGCTGCGGTACCTGCCGCGACCACTTCTCCACCATGTACGCCCGCTGCCGGACCGATATCCACAATGTAGTCCGCTGCACGCATCGTATCTTCATCATGCTCCACGACGATCAGCGTATTTCCCAGATCCTTGAGGTTCATCAATGCCCGAAGCAGCTTATCGTTATCCCTCTGGTGCAGACCGATACTCGGCTCATCCAGAATGTATGCAACGCCGACCAGTCCTGAGCCGATCTGGGTTGCCAAACGAATTCTCTGTGCCTCTCCACCGGAAAGTGTTCCGGTCGCACGCGTCAGCGTCAGATATTCCAGCCCCACTTCCTGCAGGAAACCGACACGCGAACGGATCTCTTTTAAGATCTGATCCCCGATAAAATGTTGCTGCTGTGTCAGTTCCATGCCATCCAGGAACTTGACCAGGTCCTTGACGGACATATCCGTCATCTCATAGATATTCTTATCGCAGACGGTGACCGCCAGCGAACTCTTCTTCAGTCTCTGTCCGTGGCACTCCGCACAAGGCGTAATGCGCATGAACTGCTCATATTCCTGCTTCATCGTGTCCGATCCGGTCTCACGGTATCTGCGTTCCACATTGCGGATCAGACCTTCCCAGTTCAGGTCATAGACACCCTCTCCGCGCTGTCCCTTGTAATGCACCTTAAGAATTCTCCCATCGCCTCCGTGGATCAGCATATGGCGGATCTCCTTCGGAAGATCCTTATACGGCGTCTCCAACGAAAAGCCATATCCTTCCGACAAGGCGCGAAGTGTTGCATACGTGTAGCTGGACGGGTCCGTACAGGACTGCCATCCCATCACCTGAATCGCTCCTTCTGCAATCGAAAGCTTCTTATCCGGGATCATCAGATCCTCATCAAACTCCATCTTGTAGCCAAGTCCATAACATACCGGACATGCTCCGAACGGATTGTTGAACGAGAAGCTTCTCGGCTCCACCTCATCCACGCTGATTCCGCAGTCCGGGCAGGCAAAGTTCTGTGAGAAGTTCATCTGCTCGCCGTCTACCACATCAACGATCGCATTGCCTTCCGTCAGATCAAAGACGTTCTCCAGCGAATCGGTCAGACGCTTCTCAATGCCCGGCTTGATCACCAGTCGGTCAACCACGATATCAATATTATGCTTGATATTCTTGTCCATCGGAATCTCCTCCGACAGATCGTACATGTTGCCATCCACAATCACACGGACATAACCGCTTTTCTTCGCCTTTTCAAATAATTTCTGATGCTCACCCTTACGGCCTCTGACAACCGGCGCAAGCACCTGGATTCTCGTCTTCTCCGGCAGCCGCATGACAGCATCCACCATCTGATCAATCGTCTGTTTCTCGATCGCACGTCCACACTTCGGACAATGTGGAATACCGATCCTCGCATAGAGCAGACGAAAATAGTCATAGATCTCCGTCACGGTTCCAACCGTGGATCGCGGATTGCGGTTCGTCGATTTCTGATCGATGGAGATTGCTGGTGGCAGTCCCTCGATCGATTCGACATTCGGTTTCTCCATCTGTCCTAAGAATTGTCTCGCATAGGACGAAAGCGACTCCATGTAGCGACGCTGTCCTTCCGCATAGATCGTATCAAAAGCAAGGGATGACTTTCCCGAACCTGACAGACCGGTCAATACGACAAATTCGTCTCTTGGGATATCGATATCTATGGATTTCAGATTGTGCTCGCTTGCGCCACGAATCTTGATGTATTTTCTTTGTTTTTTTGCCATTACAATTTTCCTTTCTCTTTCAGGATTCCACACACATGCACTCTCTTATGTGCAAGCACAACGATTTTGTATCTGTTTATGATTCAACCCGAATAGTTGTTCTTATAAATCACGCAACATTGTCTTGAGTGATATCATCTTGTCTCTGTATTCTGCTGCTGCCTCGAAGTTCAGCTCCGTTGCCGCCTTCTGCATCTTCTTCTGGATATCTGCGATCAGCTTCTCGAGTTCCTTCTTGCTCATAGATTCCGGATCCTTTGCAAAATCCATCTCCTCCGCTGCAACCTTCTTCGAGATTGCGATCAGATCGCGCACCGACTTCTGGATCGTCGTCGGCGTAATTCCGTGTTCCTCATTGTATTCCTGCTGCAGCTTACGTCTTCGCTCCGTCTCATCGATCGCGACACGCATCGAATCCGTAATCTTGTCCGCATACATGATGACATGACCCTCACTGTTACGGGCGGCACGTCCAATCGTCTGAATCAACGATGTCTCGGAACGCAAGAATCCTTCCTTGTCCGCATCCAGGATTGCAACCAATGTAATCTCAGGAATATCCAGTCCCTCTCGCAGTAAGTTAATGCCGACCAATACATCGAACACATCCAGTCGCAGATCACGGATGATCTCCGCACGCTCCAATGTATCAATGTCAGAATGCAGATACTTTACACGAATACCGATCTCACTCATGTACTGCGTGAGATCCTCCGCCATACGCTTTGTCAGCGTTGTGATCAATACCTTGTGATGGTTTGCCGTCTCCTTATTCACCTCTCCGATCAGATCATCGATCTGTCCCTCAACCGGGCGAACCGAGATTTCCGGATCCAGAAGTCCGGTAGGACGGATGATCTGCTCGACACGCATCAGCTCGTGCTCCTGCTCATACACATTCGGTGTTGCAGAAACAAAAAGCATCTGATCGATCTTACTCTCAAATTCCTCGAAGTTCAGCGGACGGTTGTCCAAAGCGGACGGCAGACGAAATCCGTAATCCACCAATGTCTGCTTACGCGAACGGTCGCCCGCATACATGCCGCGGATCTGCGGAATGGAGATATGCGACTCATCCACAATCAGCAGGAAATCATCCGGGAAGAAATCAATGAGTGTCATCGGAGGCTCCCCCGGCTTCGCGAAATTCAGATGTCTCGTATAATTCTCAATTCCCGAGCAGAAACCAGTCTCACGCATCATCTCGACATCAAAATTCGTCCGCTCCGCGATGCGCTGCGCCTCGATCAGCTTATCGTTCTTCTTAAAATATTCCACACGATCCTTTAATTCGACCTCAATATTATCGCAAGCTTTATTGATCTTCTCCTGCGATACAACATAATGGGAAGCCGGGAAAATCATCGTATGCTCCAGAGAACAGCGGATCTCACCAGTCAGTACATCAATCTCCGTAATCCGGTCGATCTCATCCCCGAAAAATTCGACACGGATCGCCGTATCCGAGCTGTTTGCCGGGAACACTTCCAACACATCACCGTGCACACGGAACGTACCTCGCTTAAAATCCATGTCATTCCTTGTGTACTGCATATCGATCAATGCACGCACCACATCATCCCGGTCTCTCTCCATCCCCGGACGCAACGACACACTCATGCCTTCCCACTCATCCGGACTTCCGAGTCCGTAAATACAGGAAACAGAAGCCACAACGATGACATCCTTCCGCTCGGTCAAAGCCGCCGTCGCCGATAGACGCAGCTTATCGATCTCATCATTGACGGCCGAATCCTTCGCAATATAGGTATCCGACTGCGGTACATAAGCCTCCGGCTGATAATAATCATAGTAGGATACGAAATATTCTACCGCATTTTCCGGAAAGAATTCCTTCATCTCTCCATAAAGCTGTCCAGCAAGCGTCTTATTATGGGAAATGATCAAAGTCGGCTTGTTCAGCGCCTGAATGACGTTCGCCATCGTAAACGTCTTACCGGAACCAGTGACACCGAGCAGTGTCTCAAACTGATTGCCTTCTTTAAATCCCTTCACCAATTGTTCAATCGCCTGCGGCTGATCGCCGGTCGGCTTATATTTTGATACCAGCTTAAAATGATCCATTCTGTTCTCCTTCTTGATTTCTTGATTATAGCAAACTATATAAAAAAAGTACAGAACAAAATCGAACCTTTGTTCTGTACTTAGCATTCATTTTAAAATAGTCCCGCCTCACGGATCTTCAAGTCGCAGAAAAGTGTAAAAATAATTTTCTAGTGGATAAATCGAAATTGTCAACGTAGTATTTATCCTATTTTCTCACCTTATAAATTGTACAATCCCAAGTAAAAGAAGATTTTGAATTTACAGCATAAGTTTTTGTAGATTGACTCATCGTTTCAGTATAACTATACCAAGGATTCCACACCGTATATGTAGATTTTGTATTATTATATCCACATATAACAAGTGCATGTCTTGCTTTCGCATACGAGCCACTACCTGCACAGCCCGCATAAATCGGTGTATTGTTTCCTATTTCAGATACAACGGTACTATTCGATAACGTAGATGATGAATTTTTGGTTTGGGAATACCCTTTATCCTTGGCATACTCTACAAGTTGAGATCTTGAAACACTCTCATTCTTCAAATCTGAACTATTCGGATAAAAATATTTTACAATTGCTTTAGCTGTAACACTACTTCCTGCACCTTTATATCTCAAAATAGACGCCATTGCAAATGCCGCACACCATTGTTGATCTCCTTGTGTTTCAGCCATATCTAAGGATAAGGTTTTTGAAGCAGCAGTTCTTGGAATCACTTTCTTTTTATATTCTATAGGAGTACAAATATCTGTAGTCTCTAAATCAGTATTCTCTGCCAACATAACTGACTGGTTCCCATTTAACTCATATCCAGCATGTTGCTCTTCCCATATATCAACTTCACCATTTTGTTCAGCTATAACATTTCCAAATTGCATATAAATATACAACGGTTCAGACTCCGTCGTTCTGCCTGCATACTGATTAAGGTGTCCTGCCATATATGGAGAAAGAATACCTGTATACTGTCCTTCTTCTCTATACACTCTAAATGTATAAAGGAACTCTTTACCCGAAAAAATTGGAAAATAATACACATCTATATCATCCGCGCTTTCCTTTCCCATCGAAAAAGGGCTTCCCATAGTCAAATCATTTAATTCAAAACTTTCCTCACTTGAACGCGCTACTAAATAATCAAACACATTATCAACCGCATAATCGATTGCTTCATCTGGCACATACTCAGTTTCAACATAAAAAGTATTATTAGTAGTATTATGCTCACTTGCACTTATCGGAAATGCTCCCATCCCCAACGTGAAAACAAATGCCATTATACTTACAATTCCACACTTTAAAATATTTTTTTCATCATATAATTTTCTCCTTGTTTAAACACAATTTCATCATCTGCTAATTCAGCAACGAGCCTAATTTTAATTAAAGAATATCATACACAAATAATTTTCCATCATGATCATATACAAATATTTCCTTAGGATACTTTTTAACAATATAAACATCACAACCAAGCAAATCCTCATTTCCACTTGATTGAAAATTTTTAGTTGGAAAACTTGTTCCTGCAATAACATCTTTAATTGTTCCAACACATACCAGTTCACTCTCATCTATTTGAAACGAATCCGGATTCTGTGAAGATATGAGGTACAAATTAGAATCATACATAATGGCTGGCTTATACGCAGTTTCATTCGGTTCTGTTATAATAGGCTTTCTTATAGCCCATTCAATCACGCTACAAATCATGAGCATTATGCAAGTTGCTACTATACCTAACTTCAACCATGATTTACTTGCATTTCTAAACCCAAACCTAGCACGCTCAAATATTAAAGGTCTCTTTGTAGCATGGTTTTTATAGTCTGATGCTGCATAATCTGCCGCCTCTTGGATATATTGATCCTTTATATTCCCTACTCCATTCGAAATTTCTTCACGTGTCATATGATAGCACCTTCTTTCTCCAAATATCTTTTTAGTTCTCCTCGTATTCTAGAAAGACAAACCGATACATAATTATTGCTAATGTGAAAACGTTCTGCAATCTCAGGAATTGAATCAGCGTACCAATAACGCCGCACAAACATGACTCTTTTTTCTCGCTCCAATGTATCTAAAAAACAATTCAACATAATCGTTAATTCCTTTGCAGTTAGTTCATCCTCAACTGATGATGAAGATGCCAAACAACTTTCAAGTTCATCCAGAGCTATATCATAAAAACTATTCCTCTTGATTGCAGTATTTGAATGATATTTTGCTATTGCAATATTTCGTACAATTCTGCTAACATATGCCAATAATGGATTGGGATTTTGAGGTGGAATCGTATTCCACATTCCTAAATATGCATCATTGACACATTCTTCAGCATCAAGCATATTATTCAGAATATTTTTTGCAATTTTTTTGCATATCATTTCGTATTTCTTTGACAGTTCAATGATGGCTTGTTCCGAGCGCGCAAAGAACAACTCAATTATCTTACTATCCTCCAAATATATCCCCCCTTTCATTTATATACTATGGATTTTCATAAACATATTACAATATATTTAAAAAAAGTTGATTGAAGTTGGTAATACTTATCTTATAGTATACCCGCATATATGAAGGGAAGGAAAATTTATGCCAATGGTGTCCTGCAGACGGCTCCGACGGTTGTGACCACCGCGTTCCTGTTACGATCACCGAAATCAATATTCCTGTCAGCGGCAATGCGATCATCATCTATGAGGCACGCACAAACGAGTTCACGCCTTTTGAAAATGAAGCCAGCATCACCAATCCAGATGACAACACGCTGGTTATTTCCAAAACGATCTAAATTAGCAACGCAACATTTGCTAGTAAAAAAGGGTTCTAAAATAAATGTTGGGGTAACGAATTATATTTGGTATTCGTTATTCCAACATTTTTTGCTATGATAAAAGAAAAACCCCCAAGCGCCACCGTCTACCAAACAAACGCACTTGGAGGTACATCAAAGATG
>ENA-USUJ01001034-USUJ01001034.1-human-gut-metagenome-genome-assembly--contig:-NODE-1034-length-24561-cov-24.695760_pt1 | contig 24561 bp, 28 predicted proteins | sample MGYA00250061_ERZ773398 | MGnify/ENA primary metagenome ERZ773398 (study PRJEB29103, sample SAMN06111992) | human gut metagenome | biome: human gut; feature: ankylosing spondylitis patient; material... | reverse complement strand
TAAAAACATGCATCAGTTATTTTTACAAATAACTAAAGAAGGAGCAAGAGATACTGGGGAAAGTTTAGAAAATATGCAACTAGATATCGATACTTTAGTTGAAAGTGTATATAGAGATAGAATGGATAGAGCACAGTTTCATAAAAAGTTCTTAAGATATGGTGTTATTCTATACTTATTAGTTATGCTTGTTCAGTATATGTTAGGTAGGGAAAACTATTTAGCCTTAATAGATAAGAATTATGTAAGATGGGTATTACATGGAATTATTATCTTCAATGCTTACTTCCTTATTAAAGGAGAAAAATATTATAATGAGAATGTGGGGGTTGAATAGATATGGAAGTAATTATTGTAGCAGTAATTATTATTGGTGTATTATTATATAATCATACTATTGATAAAGATAAATTTATAAAAGATAATACTGTTGACTTAATTGTTACATCTCCTCCTTATTACAATGCAAAAGAGTATTCACAATGGGATGATATAAAAAGTTATTTAAAAGATATGCACTCTATTTTTGCAGAATGTTTCAAAAAATTAAAACCTGGTAGAAAATTATGTTTAAATATTTCAGATATACCAATAAAAGGAGACAGTGGTGTAAAATGGATTCCGCTCGGAGCTTATTTAACACAAGAATGTGAAAAAATTGGTTATGAACTTGCTGATAGAATCATATGGTTTAAAACTCCAATTATGGGATTTCAATATGGATCGCTACCTTTTCCACCATCCCCTTTAATATGTGATAGCATGGAGTATATATATGTATTTAGAAAACCTGGAAAGGCAGATTACAAATATGTAGAAAGCGATAATAAAAATGCGAGCAAATTACCACGAGAAGAATATGCGGAATATACAAAACAAATATGGTCTATGAGAAGAGTTAGATTAAAAGATAATATTGATGGGCATACAGCTCCATATCCATTAGAATTGCCATATAGATGTATAAAAATGTATTCATTTGTTGGAGATACAATATTAGATCCATTTGGTGGTTCAGGAACTACTTCTCTAGCCGCATTAGAGTTAAAAAGAAATTCTATAATTTCTGAAATAAATACTGACTACTATAATTTAATCAAAAATAATATTGAATCAAAAAAAAGCATTTTTAATAATGATATAATAGTTGAAATAAAAAGCGAAGATGTTAAATAATATCTTCGTTTATTTCAAGAAAATTAAGAACAATTGGATATAATTTTGATTTTCTTGAATTTCTTTTTATCATTGAATTATAGGTATTTTCTACAGAGAAAGAACTGTCATATATATTATATTTTTTCGCATATATCTTTGAAATTTGAGAAATCATATTCGTTTCTGAAAGTTCCTTGTTTAATAATCCATATTTAATACCATGAATAATTTCAATATCACTAGGTGGAATATTGTGTTCCATATGAATCATCATATTTGTAATAAGACATTTTTGGTTGTTAGATATTTGATTATATAAAGTAAAAAAATCCATTTGGTTCTCCTTTATAAAAATAAAATTAGGGGGGTGCAAATTATAAGAATAATTGCATTTCTTGTTATGTATCATAAAGGTGGTAAAGTATAATTAACTTCTTCGGAAGTACACATGTGTTTTTCAGTGGCAGTCGCGAATGCCACTGGGAAAGGAGTTAACACAAGGTAATATAACACATTTTTTTTGTTTTTTGAAGAATTTGCGAAAGGACTAAATATAATGAAGAGTATTTTGGACAAGAATCAGATTAAGGTGTCAATGCTTCAAGTACCAGCAACAGGTATTATACCAGATAAGGCAGTTGTAAAAAGCGTTAGAGTATCGTATTCACTTGATGGTGAAGGAAAAAGGACAGATAAGGTAAGCGCTATAAGATATGATTGTGTAAATAGCACAGATTTTTCCACTTTTACGATTAAAGTCGAGAGTACAAAAGCAGTGTTGACACAAGAAAATATCGAAGAATCCGAGGTTCCGCTTTATATATCAATACCAGTGGAACAGGTTGTAATTAAACCTTACGCTATAGAATATGGTATCGCAAAAGTTAGTATTGTGGCACCATATGTGAAAGCAGTGTAAAGGTAATTAACAAGTGGGGATGCACAAAACGAATGTGCATCCCTCAGAAAGGAACATATAATGGATGCTTTAAAAGGATTAATAAGAAAATATAAAAACAATGAATGTACTGTAAAGGAAAGAATGTTTGCAAGAATGATAATTACTTTAGCCTTAGTAATGGCACTTGTGATATTTGATGCAACAGCAGATTTGATTGTATTGATTTATCCATATCTGGATTTAATAACAATGCTGTCAGTAATTGGACTGTTGATATTTTATGTGGTGTATTTATTATGGTATTTCCAATTATGGGCTTATGGGGGTGCCGATTTAGATACAAGGAAATATTACCCATTTATCGAGAATGCAATATTTTTAGTTGTATCAGATATATATTATGTCTTAGGAGTTGTAAAGCCATCAAGTAAAAGTGCAGTATCTTCTATCGGGCAAAAGACATTTTCAAAAGGAAATTGGGTAATTTACCAATTCAATATGTTGTTGTCGGATTCAAGTGATGCAATAGATGTAAATGACGCAAAAGCAATTTTGCAGAATGAATTGGTAAGGAAATCTACAGAAGGATTTGATGGAATTATTTTTGATGCAAGTGGTTTTCCATACTTGCAGGTGGATTCTATTGTGAAAGATGGTTCATATTTGCAAGTGCAGATGATTGTTCTATGGAACGAAGCAGAAAAAAATAATTACGAAAAGGAGCAAGAACAAAAAAGAACTGCACAATCAAATATTACAGAGATAGAAGATGAGGTGTTTTAGATGCTTTTGCGTTTAGGGATTAATCAAGATTGGTTATCCTTTAATATGCAACATGAAATAGTGTTAGATACGAAAAAAAACGCAATGATTTTGTTACAAGGGGCAACTGGCTCTGGAAAAACTTTTTTGCTAAATCGTATGCTTGCATATTGTGAATATGATTTAGAACAGAGTGGAGATAATGCGACAGTTATCTTATGTGATTTTAAAGGTGATGATTCATTTAAAAAGTATAGAGAATGTAAGAATTACTATGCTTTTATGGAATGCATGGAAGGGATAGAGCGTTTTTGGAGTATTTTCAAAGGTAGACAGCAAGGTAATCCAGACAGAAGTTTTGTATTATTATGTTTTGATGAATATGCGTCTTTTTTAACTGCATTGGATAAGAAGGAGCAAGAAGCAGTTAAAAAGAAAATTGCTGTTTGTGTTATGATGGCGAGGTCATTTGGTATGGCAATTATCTTTGTGTGTCAAATGGGATATGCAGATACTTTTGACAAAATTCGTAACAATATTACTTGTGTGATTGCTATGTCTAATATAAGTAAAGAAATGCAACAGATGTTTTTCTATAATGTGAAAGAAGATATGAGGAATGATAAAACACGAGGTATGGGGCATGTTCTGGTGGATGGTAGCAGATTGAAGCATGTTGTAGTTCCTAAGATTACTAACATGAAAAAAATGAATTTATATGTTAAGAAATTGTTGAATAGAAACAGCGGTTTAGAAGAAGTGTAAAGAAGGTTATAGGTTGCGAAGCTCGAAGCACGCTTATGCGTGCATAGAGCGTAGCAATCCTAGTGCCGAAGGCACGAGTTGTTGCTAGTATTACCAACAACTCACTTCTGTGAGTGTGAAAAAAGAGAAAAAAGCTATTATTATGGGCTTTATCAGTCACAAATGAAATTGTGACTATCTAAAGGAGTGTGATAAATATGGCATTTTCCCCAGATACAAGAGGTAGAAGTTGGTTTGTTACCATACATGAAAAAAATATGAAAAAGTCTGGTATGAGTAAAGAGCAATATATGAATCCAGAATTTGTTGCAGACCGATTTTTGACAGAATGGGAAAAGTCTGGAAAGGGTAGAATTGGTGCCATAGCAGTTTGTGAATCGGCACAAGGTTTATATCATTTGCACATGGCTTGTTATGGGAATACTACAACATTAAAGAAGGTATCAGATGTATTGTTTCAAAGTCATGTTGAGCCAGTAAAGGGCAAGTCGCAATTATTGCAGTATTTAACTAAAGAAGGCAAATATGCAGAAAAGGGAGAGAAGGTTTTATATACTAAAAATCTGGAAGTAATTGAAGATAATCAAGGTAAAAGAAGTGATTTAGATGTAATCGAAGAAATGTTAAATGATGGTGCAACACCAGAAGAAATTTTTGAAACATCTTTTCGTTATCGTAAATATGAAAAGATGGTAAAGTCAGATTATTTGGCTCGAAGAATTAAAGAAACTCCGCTTGTTAAAAATATGTGGAATGAGTATCATTGGGGGCGTTCTGGTAGCGGTAAAACCTATACATATATCAAACTGTGTGAGAAATATCCAGACGAAGTTTATTTGTGTAATGATTATGCAAATTCTGGAACTAGCGGTGGCGGTTTTGATTTTTATTCAAGTAATCCTGCTAGGATTGTGATATTGGATGAATTTCGTGGAAATATTCCATATGCACAACTTTTATCTATGCTTGATGTTTATAGTAGGAATCAACAGCATTGTAGGTATCAGAATGTATATAATTTGTGGACGAGTGTGGTTATTTGTTCGATTTATCCACCAGAGAAGGTATATTCCTTTATGGTTGATGATACACAAAAGAGCGTGGATTCTATACAACAGTTATTAAGACGATTAAAAGTGATTGTGTACCATTATATCAATAAAGATGGTAAGTATAGAGCGTTTCGGATGCCTGCAAAGGATTATATCAATGCGAGTGATATGATAGAGAGAGCAAAAGCCTACGAGAAGATTGCAGACGAAGTGGAAGCAATGGAAGAACTGACGAATAATAGAAACTTGTCGGTAGAGGAATTTATGAAAACATGGGATGTGGTTAAAGTAAAGGAGTGATTTGTTTGAAGGAAGTTCCTTTATGGGAAAAGAGTAATTTAACACTTGAAGAAGCAAGTGCATATAGCGGTATTGGTATCAATAAATTACGAGAACTTAGTAATGATAGAAAGTGCCCATTTGTATTATGGGTGGGTAGTAAAAGATTGATTAAGCGTAAATTGTTTGATTCATACATTGAAAAGATGTATTCTATATAATTTTTGAAGATGTCTTTTGTAATAGACAAAGAGAACATGCAAGAGGTATAATACTTGTGAGCGTGTTCTCTTTGTTGTTATGAAAGGAGATTTTAACATGGCAGTAGAGAGACGCAAGGATAATAAAAATAGAGTTTTGAGGGAAGGAGAATACCAGAGAACAAGCGGAACATATGAGTTCAAGTGGAGAGATAAGAGAGGTAAAAGACATTCTATAAGTGCTCCTACGCTTGAAGAATTGAGAGAAAAGGAATTAGATGTACTTAGGGATGTTTTGGATGGTGTTAGAGCAGACAAAAATAATCTTACTATCAACGATTTATATTATAGTTGGGTGCAACTTAAACGTGGTTTAAAAGACAATACGTTTTCAAATTACAAGTATATGTATATGCAGTTTGTTGAACCAGAATTTGGCAAGAGTAAACTTGTGGATTTGAAGCGTACGGATGTAAGAGGATTTTATAACTATCTGGCAGATGAAAGACATGTGAAAGTGAATACTATTGACAATATTCATACTGTATTGCATCAAGTTTTAGAATTGGGTGTTGAGGATGATTATTTACGCTATAACCCTTCTGACAATGCATTGAAGGAGTTGAAAAAGGCTCATAACTTTGAAATTGATAAGAGAAGGGCACTTACAGTTGCAGAACAGGATATTTTTGAAGCATTTCTTAGTGAGAACGGACAGTATCACAGATGGTATCCTATATTTGTGATTATGTTATGGACTGGGATGCGTGTAGGAGAAATTACAGGTCTTAGATGGTGTGACATTGATTTGGAAGAACAAACAATCAGTGTTAATCACACATTAGTTTATTATAGTACACGTACAGAGCAAGGACAGATATTCGCAATCAATACACCAAAGACAAAGGCAGGAGAAAGAATTATTCCAATGCTCCCGAAGGTAAAAGAAGCATTTTTAATGGAGAAAGCATATCAAGAAGAATGTGGTATCAAAAGTAATGCGGTGGTAGATGGATTTCGAGATTTTATATTTGTTAATCGTTTTGGAAATGTACAGCATCAAGGAACACTCAACAAAGCATTGTATAGAATTATCAGAGATTGCAATTATGAAATTCTTGATAATAATCACAAAGAAGATGTAGTAATTCTTCCGAAGTTCAGCAATCATTCATTAAGACACACTTTTACAACAAGGATGTGTGAAGCAAGAGTAAATATTAAAGCTATGCAGGATATTTTAGGTCATGCGGATGCTGAAACAACAATGAACATTTATGCAGAAGCCACAAAGGATTTGAAAAAATCGGAACTTATCAATTTTGAAGATTATTTCAACAAGCAGAAAGCACTTCAATCTGGTATTATCTAGGTTGCGACTGTGCGACCAACGTGCGACCGATTTGCGACTACTTATAAAGAAATGCGTAGATTTATAAATTGGGAGCATAAAAGAAACATTGAAAAATAGGCATATACAGAAATATGCAGAGTTACAAACAAATCGGTAGGATTTCCCGACAATGAAGTCACTCGATTCTGACAAGAAGGCTTCCAAGTCTTCTGATGCAGACACAGAGGCACCTGCCGGAGACAACAACGGATTCTTTACAGCAAACGAGAAGATTGATTTCTCTAACGTAAAGGTTGAGCCTTTATTTGAGGAAGAAGTTGATTTCGATACATTCAGCAAGTCGGATTTCAGAGCTGTTAAGGTAAAAGAGTGTGTTGCAGTACCTAAGTCTAAGAAGCTGTTACAGTTTACACTTGATGATGGAACAGGCACAGACCGTACGATTTTAAGCGGAATTCATGCATATTATGAGCCGGAAGAGTTAGTTGGCAAGACATTGATCGCCATCACAAACCTCCCGCCAAGAAAGATGATGGGAATTGAATCTTGTGGTATGTTACTTTCCGCAGTCAACAACCTTAAGGATTCCGAGGATGAAGAGCTTCATCTTCTTATGGTGGATAACCACATTCCAGCAGGTGCAAAGCTGTACTAAAAACGTGATGTACCTTATTGGTGAAAATTTGTAAAATTACAAAAATACGCCAATTTTACGCCAAACGATGCAGAGTTTGATGTAAGAAAACAATATAATGATGTGGAATCAGACGATATGACATAGAAGCCCCATTGGATAGAGAAATCTGTCTGATGGGGCTTAATTACATATAGAACAAAGATTTTAATAATAAAGGAGAATTTGAGGATGCAGAATTATGATGGTCAATTTAAACTAAATGGACAGGAATATTTTTATAGAGCAAAGGATGACAGTGGAAGTTCAAAAATTACAAGGGTTAATAATGAAGAACATCATTACCGAATGGTTGAAATACACCTTCTTTTTTTATACTCATTTTTAAGGAGGTGGTGTCAAAAAGCATACACAAATACCGGGACGTTCCATAAAGGAATATCCATAGATTTCGGTACTGCTTAGCAGTCCTTTTTTTGTAGTTTCAAAAAGTACACATTTCAGGACTAAGGAAGGAGCTAATATCATGAAGAGATATGGTTATCACAGAACAAGTACAAGAGAACAGCATTTAGACAGAGGCATCAAGGAGATTACAACCTATTGTGAGCAGAACAATCTGGAACTGGAAAAGATATTTACTGACCAGCAGACAGGAAAGAATTTTAATCGTCCAAGATATCAGGTATTGAAAGAGGATGTATTAAGAGCAGGTGATGTGTGTATTTGACAGGCAGGGCAAGACAGAGCTGATGGAGGACATCAGACGGGTAATGCCGCACATAAAGGACAGCGATATGGAGGAGCTTGCAGAGCAGGTGTTAGGAAAGCTCCAGAGCATGACCGATGAGAAATTTGCAGAAATTTGGAAGCGGCAGAATGAATGGGAGTCGGTACTAGCAAAATTCGACACCACATGATATAATGTTTTTCAGTCAGATTAGAGCAGTAGGGATAGTCTTGCGGTTGTCCTTTCTGGAAACAGAAAGGAGGTCGGTATGGATACTTTAGAAGTGCTTACACTTTTACTGGTTGTATTTGCAGCCTTGACATACATAGACAATAAACATAACCGCAAATAAACGGAAAGGCTATCCTCTACGCCAATAGGGGATAGCCTGTAATCCGTTAACAAACTTAACGCTTTATAAGTTTCCGATTGTGCAACCGTTGGACACTCCAATATCCTTCGGTTTTCTAATCTGATTATAAACCAGCCTTGCGGATTTTGCAAGAGGTTTAGGATAGGGGTGCCTTGCGCACCTCTATTTTTTTGCCAATTTACAGGTTCGGAGTATCTTTTTTCTCCTGTTGTTCCTGTGCCGGATCGGGCTGCGTCCGTCCGAGATACTGATTGAGATTTTCCTGTTTCTGTTTCAGCTCACGCACTTCCTTTTCACAATCCTTATAGGTGGAAGTTAGCTCACTTTTCTGCTTCATCAGTTCCTGATATTCTGCTTTCAGTTTATCGACATTCAAAGATAATGATACATACAGGAGACAGAATGCAGTAATTTCTTAAACAAATTATGTATATGAGGGAGTGAATAAGAGGGAAGGTCTTTTTTACGCCCAAAAACGAAAATATTGTAAGAAGGTATGTGAATTTGAGCGAAAAAAATAACTAATTAAATCTGTATTACAAAATACTATACAACGTGGTACATTACAGATGGATAGGAGGATATGGACTATGGCAGTTAAAACAGGTTATTATGAGAGATGGAGTCCCTTTCTCATTAGAAATCCCGAGTACTTTGACAACTAGAGATGCATTATCAAAAGAGGAATTTGATACCATTATGCAGACTGGTATTGCGCAGGCAAAGGCAGATGACTCTTTGGCTATGGATGATGCATTTAACCAGTTAAAAGCGGAGATTTAATGTGTATTCGTTAATAATTGAGAGTCTGTCTTTTGATTGGTTGGCTTACGGAAAGAAGTAGATAAGGATTAAATATGTTTACTGTAGGGGTGCCATTAAAGCAAATACAGATTTTTGAAAGGGATAAGAGATGAATTTCTCTTCCAGTGACCATAAAGTAGAAAAAGTGAAAAAATGTCATGGATATAGTGTTAGAATTGTTTGAAAAAGTGCGATAAAATACAAGTAAACAGAATGTGCAAAGGGGTATGATATGGAATATTCAGCTATTTTTCATGATATGGATAAGAGATTCTGCTATGCGATCGATAAAGATTTATTTGTGATCCGCGTGCAGGTAAAAAAGGATGATATGAAGGAGGTAATCCTCCACTATGAGGACAAGTATATACCTATGGAGCGCAAGGATACGCGAATGACGCTTCCCATGAAGAAGGTAGCTACCTCGCAGTTTCACGATTATTATGAAGCGCAGCTTCAGATGCATTTGATATGTCTGAGATACTTTTTTGAATTTACGGACATGCATGGCGAAAAGGTATATTACGGCAATTATGAGTTTGACAAGGAGTGCATTACAAACAGGGACAGAATGTTTGACTGCCCGCAGAACCTCAGGGAGGAAGAAATGTTTGAGGTGCCACAGTGGGCAGCCAACAAGGTTGTGTATCAGATTTTTCCGTCACGCTTTGCCGCAACACAGCCGGTGGACAAAAAGCTGTGGTATAAGGCGCCGATTACGCCTATGGACGATTTGCATGGCAATCTCAGAGGAATCATAGAGCATATGGACGATATTAAAAATCTGGGAATCGATGTGGTGTATCTGACACCTATCTTTCAATCAAATTCGTGCCATAAATATGATACCATTGATTATTATCAGGTTGACCCTTCATTTGGAACAACAGAGGATCTCAAGGAGCTCGTACAAAAAGCGCATGAGCGCGGCATGAAGGTAGTTCTGGATGCGGTATACAACCACACAGGAAGAGAATTTTTTGCATTTCAGGATATACTGGAAAAGGGTGAAAAATCAAAATATCTGGACTGGTATTTTATCGACGAACTGCCGCCTAAGGGGGAATGGGGGGAGATCCCAAACTTCAAGTGTTTCGGCTACTACGGTGGAATGCCAAAGCTGAATCTGAAAAATCCGGAGGTTGAAACATACATCACGGATGTTGCGTGCTACTGGATTAAGGAATGCGACATTGACGGATGGCGAATGGACGTAGGAGACGAAATCAGTCATTTCTTCTGGAAGAATTTCAGAAGGGCCATCAAGGCAGTAAAGAAGGATATGCTGATCATTGGTGAGATATGGCACTATGCAGGAGACTTCCTTGAGGGAGATGAGTGGGATACGGTTATGAATTATCCGTTTTACCTGAATCTGATCGATCTGCTTGCAGACGAAAAGATTCAGGTCAGCCAGTTTGTACAGAATCTTGGATATCTGAAGGGTCGATTAAACAAAAAGTGCTATCCTCTGATGTGGAATCTGATTGATAGTCATGATACAGCAAGATTTTTACATCTGTGCAAGGATAATAAGAAAAAGCAGCATCTTGCAGCAGCCTTTCAGCTGCTACTGCCGGGAATGCCTATGATTTACTATGGCGATGAGTATGCAATGCCCGGAGCAAATGATCCGGACTGCAGACGAGGCATGTATTGGGATGAAGAATACCAGGACAGGGAAATGTATCAATGGTATAAGAAGCTTATACAGATCCGAAAAACACATGCATGCATTGTAGAGGGTGAAATGATTGAGACAGTCGCAAATGACGATGAGGATACGATTGTTATGATCAGAAAAAATGGCGAAGAAACCATCGCAATGCTTTTCAATTGCGGCAGCAGTGTAAAGAAATTTAATGCGTATGCGCAGAAATATAATCTACTAACCGATAGCGTATTTGACGGAAAAGTAGATGGGCTTGATGCTGCCGTAATTGTGCTTTAAACATAATATACGAATTTATCTATAAGAAGACGGGGCTGCCCGTCTTCTTTCCTTATTTATGCCAATTACTATTGAATTTTCAAGGTGCGTTTTCCTGATCCGGCAGGTGCGAATCTTCCGGGGACCCTGAAGGAGACGATCGCAGAAAGTTTATGGAGCTGATCAGGGATATGACGTTTACAAAGCTGGTTGGCAAGCGCATTGGGAAAAAGATTCGAGCATAATAACATGATTTCGGGCAAAAAGCAATCGCAGAGTATATGGATAAATCCATTCGTTTCTATGATGCCGGAGCAGAGGGATTTTATCATGGATTAGTTCTTGGTTTGATTGCTTTGATGGATAATCAGTATAAGATTAAATCAAACAGGGAATCCGGAGATGGACGAAATATTGTGCATCAACAATTGCTTGCTTTGGCAAAAGAAGGAAGAACCATGGTCATTGTCGCACACGAGATGCAGTTCGCCAAGGCGGTAGCGGATCGTATGGTTTTCCTGAAATTTGTCAAGGAGCGGCTGCCGGTGAACTGAAAATACACCTGAAAGGGTGTAAAAATATTTTGTCCCGGACGGTCAAATATGTGGTAAAATGAATACGGTTCATCCGTGCAGAAATGCGGCCTTCGGGTTTTCACATGACACTTTTTTCTATAGCGTAGGCTGAGTGGTGTTATCATGTTGAAGCGGATGAACTTTTTTTGATTCATAGGAAAATGATATGCATGCATTGTTTTATAGGATAAATAAGAAATGTTGAGTTTTTGTAAAAAGATGGACAAGATAGAAGTTATGTAAATAAATGGGTAGGAGAAAATGTATGAATGTAATAGTAGCAATTGATTCCCTCAAAGGAAGCCTGAGTTCCCTGCAGGCGGGAGCCGCCGCAAAGGCAGGCATCCTTCGTGCCATCCCGGCCGCAACCGTATCGGTCAAACCGGTCGCAGACGGCGGCGAAGGCACCGTGACTGCGTTAGTATCCGGACTTTCCGGTGAAAGTGTCACAATACCCGTCACCGGACCGCTGGGCGAAACCGTAGAAGCAACCTACGGCATCCTGCCGGATCACACAGCCGTCATCGAGATGGCAGAAGCCGCCGGACTTCCGCTCGTGCCCGCGGAGAAGCGTAATCCCATGATCACTACCACATACGGTGTGGGTGAAATGATCCTGCACGCGTTGGATGAGGGGTGCCGCAGCTTCATCATCGGCATCGGGGGCAGCGCAACCAACGATGGTGGAACCGGTATGTTGCGTGCTTTGGGCTGCCGCTTCCGGAAAGCCGACGGAAGCGAAATCGCATTTGGCGCACAGGAACTCAGCGAACTTGCCGCGATCGAAACCGAAGCACTTGATCCACGCCTGAAGGAGAGTCACTTCTCGATCGCCTGCGACGTGACCAATCCGCTGTGCGGTCCCAGTGGCGCAAGTTACATCTTCGCTCCGCAAAAAGGAGCCGATCCTGCAACCGTCCGTAAGCTTGACGCAGCACTCGCGCATCTGGCAGACATGACCGCCGTCACACTTGGCACAGATCTTCGTGATCAGCCGGGAGCGGGAGCAGCAGGCGGACTCGGCTTCGCTTTTGCATCGTACCTGAACGGCACACTCCGTCCGGGCGTTGATATCGTCCTTGATGCTGTCCTGCCGGAATCCGAACTTCGCGCCGCCGATATCGTCGTCACCGGAGAGGGCAGCTTCGATGGTCAGACCGCGATGGGCAAGGCCCCGGTCGGTATCGCCCGCCGAGCCAAAGCCTGCGGCTGCAAAGTAATCGTGCTTGCCGGCAGCGTCGAGCATAGCGGCGCACGCGCCACTCAGCAGAATCCACCGCTCATCGATGGTGTATTCCCGATTTTGCCGGGTGCGATGTCGCTTGCGGAAGCAATGCGTGAGGATGTCGCGTATGAAAATATGGAGTATACTGCGGAGCAGGTGTTTCGGGTGGTTGGGATTGAAAACAAAACATGAGATGACAGATTAAGGATTATGTAGAGATGCATAGTCCTTTTTTGATTCATAGGAAATTCCTTCCTATGAATCAAAACGCTCCGCGGGGATGCGCAGCTCGCGGAGATGAAGTTTATGCTGAGCATACCGCTCGCGCGCGGAAGTGTGCGACGGCGCACACTTTATTTTAATAGAAATTATTGAACGGATTATAGGACACTGACTGCGATAATATGACCTCAACATAAACCTAAAAAAGCAAACTTTAATAGAAAATCAAACGCAACGAAAAGCAAGAGAAGGAGGAATCATTATGGCAATGTATGATTGGAACCACAACGGAAAAAACGATCCGGTAGACGACTATCTGGAATACCAGATTTACCACAACTGCAAATCAGACAATGACAGACCGCACCACACACAAAGCAGTGGCGGCATCTCAACATTCGGCGCCGTATTCAGCATGATATGCGGAATAGTGCTGCAGGCTTTCATCTATACCGTATTTGGGATTGACGTCAAAGATGTCCCGGCAGTCATCCTGCTCATCCTGTGGGTGTTCTTATCTGCACCCGCAGCAGTCGTAGTAGAGAAGATCGGATTATAACAAGTGCTCAGGAAGTGCAAAGGAGGAATTCATCATGGAAGAAATGTATTTCACAATCGCAGGCTGCAATCATTACTATGGAACCGAATTCATGGAAAAAGGCATGAAAGTCAAATTAGTCAAAGAACCCGACAACGAATACGACAAAGAAGCAATCCAGGTCAAGATCAAGGGGCTCGGCAAAGTCGGTTACGTTGCTAACAGCCCATACACCGTGCAGGGCGAATCGATGAGCGCAGGAAGACTTTATGACAAGATCGGCGATAAGGCGAAAGGGAAGATCGTGTTTGTCGTTGGGGGAACAGCAGTGTGCCGGGTTACGGATGATGGACTTGAGAAGATGGAGGATTCTGCGGAAACGAAAAGTGTCGAAAAGAATGGGAAATAGATGAAAAAGCATTGTTATTGGTAGACGGAAAGGCTACACTATAGGTAAGCATGCAGTTTAATTGTTTGGAGGAGTCATCGAATGCATCAACAAGACATCATTGAAATTAACAAGGGCTTACAGAGTGCATATATAGATAGTGCAGTTAATTCAAATCTTGCATATCGTTCGCAATTTATAACGAACGATCACAAGCGGGGCGTTAAGGTTCTTACTCACATTGAGAACCAGTTGATGCATTGTGATGAATTCTCCATTAGTGTTGCATTCATTAATCGCAGTGGATTTGTTGAATTGTCGGAGACATTAAAGGAATTAGAGAGACGAGGCGTTCGTGGTCGCATTTTGACTACGGACTATTTGTGTTTTAGTGATCCATATGCATTAGATAAGCTGGCTTCTTTAACCAATATTGAGCTTAAAATGTATCATGTGGATGATGCTGGCGTCGGTTTTCATACGAAGGGTTATTTGTTCCGGGAGAATGGAATTTATCGAATCATTATCGGCAGTTCGAATATGACACAGACTGCGTTGTCTACAAATATGGAGTGGAATACGCAGCTTGTAAGCACAGAACAGGGTGAGATGGCGCAGTCTATTGTTAGTGAATTTGAAAGACTTTGGAGCGATGATGCATCAAAACCATATGCGGAATTTATCGAAGAATATCGTGACAAATATGACCGCAAAAAGCAGATTGACCGACTGATTCGTGAGCAACATAAAATCGCACTTCAGGATGATATTGTTGATTATGATACTTATAAGTTAAAACCGAATAAAATGCAGGAAGAATTTATAGGGAACATTCATGATCTGCGAGAACGTGGAGCAAAGCGTGCGTTGTTAATTAGTGCAACAGGAACCGGAAAGACGTATGCATCTGCATTTGCTTTAAAAAATGAAAATCCTAAGAAAGCATTATTTATCGTACATAGAGAATTGATTGCAAAACAGGCAATCAAGAGTTACCGGAAGGTCTTTGGAAAAACAAAGAAATTAGCATTGTTATCTGGATCATCGAAGGAATACGATGCAGATATTCTTTTTGCAACGATGTCGATGATGGCAAAGCAAGAGACTTTGGATCGATATAACAAGGATGAGTTTGACTGGATATGCATCGACGAAGTGCATCGAGCAGGATCAGAAAGTTACCAGAAGATTATGAGTTATTTTGAACCAGATTTTTGGCTCGGAATGACTGCCAGCCCAGAACGAACGGATGGCTTTGATATTTTCAATTTGTTTGATCATAATATCGCATACGAGATTCGTTTGCAGCAGGCGTTGAAAGAAGATATGCTTTGTCCATTTCACTATTTTGGAATTACTGATATCGAGATCAATGGCGAAATAATGAATGACAAAACGGGTATGCGTAATTTCTCTTATCTGGTATCGGACAAGCGTGTGCAGTATGTTTTGGAGCAGGCAAATTATTTCGGATATAGCGGGGAACGAGTGAAAGGACTTGTTTTCTGCAGTAGTAAGAAAGAGGCACAGGAACTTTCTGCAAAGTTTAATGCAAGAGGATACTATACGGTTGCATTAGCGGGGGACGATTCGGGAAAACAGCGTGAGGCATGCATTGATTTATTAACAAAAGAAGTGCCTGAAGAGGAGATACAACTTCATGAAAAAGCAATAAAGAATGTAGAAGCCTGTGCCGCGACGGAGATGCCGTTTTTGGATTACATATTTACGATTGATATTTTCAATGAGGGCGTTGATATACCAGAGATTAATCAAGTGTTAATGTTAAGACCAACGGAATCGCCGATTGTATTTGTGCAGCAGTTGGGACGTGGACTTAGAAAAGCGGAAGACAAAGATTACGTTGTAATTATTGATTTTATCGGTAATTATACAAACAACTATATGATTCCAATTGCTTTGTCTGGGGACCGAAGTTACAACAAAGATTCTATCCGCAGATACGTTTCCGAAGGGACAAGAATTATTCCGGGAGCATCGACAATACATTTTGATGAAATCTCTCGAACGAGAATTTTTCAATCTATTGATAGTGCCAGAACCAATGATGTGAAGTTGTTAAAAAAATCTTATGAACAATTAAAATATCGTTTGGGACGAATCCCAACAGTTCTAGATTTTAAGAAATATGGAGCAATTGATGTAAGCAAATATTTTGAAAAATTCGGTTCGTATTATGCTTTCCTAGTGAAGTATTATGGCGATGAATATGAGACAAGATTAAGTGATAGTGAGGCTAACATTATTGAATTTCTTTCAAAGAAAGTAACGAATATGAAGCGACCGCATGAGCTTATACTACTTCGCTCTCTATTAAACCAGAATAATCGGGCGGGAGTATATTTGGAAAAAATTCTATCGAATCCAAAGCTTGCTAAGTTAAGTAAACGATTGGAGGAATCCGTTGCAAGAAATCTCACGAATGAGTTTCCGAAAGAAGAGGAACGCAAGAAATATATGGATTGTATTCTGATTAAGTCGACAGAGAACGGGTATCAGTTGGATGACAAATTCCAGCAATTATTGATGGAGAATCCTGCATTTGCCAAGATGGTAAATGAGTTAATTGATTATGGAATTGAAAATTATAAGGATAATTATTCGGATGCTTATAAGGATACAAATTTTCAGTTATATCAGAAGTACACTTACGAAGATGTGTGTCGTTTGTTGAACTGGAAAAAGAATATGAATGCGCGAAATATTAGCGGATATTTTTATGATGCAGAAACCAAGACATTACCGGTATTCATCAATTATGATAAGGAAGAAGATGCGATTGCATATAAAGACCGATTTGTAACGCAGTCAAATTTGATTGCATTGTCAAAAAAAGATAGAAAGGTTAATTCGAGAGATGCAGACCACTTCTTTAAACGGACGGATGCAGATAAGGATAACAAAATATTGCTTTTTGTCCGGAAAAATAAAGATGATAAAGAAGCGAAGGAATTCTACTTCTTAGGTGAGGTATTTGCACAGGGAGAACCGATTCCGATTAAGATGGAAAAAACCGGAGCCGATGCATTTGAAATTAATTATCAGTTAGATGTTCCGGTGCGTGAGGACATCTATGAATATATAGTAAGTGAGGCATAGTATGAAAATAGTAAGAGTAGTTGCTGCGGTTATAAAAGCAGAGAATGAAGATGGACAGCCAATTATTTTCGCGACGCAGCGAGGATATGGAGATTTAAAAGGTGGTTGGGAATTTCCTGGCGGTAAGATCGAGAAAGGTGAGACGCCACAGGAAGCGCTTCGGCGTGAAATTATGGAGGAATTGGATACGGAGATTTCAGTTGGTGAGTTAATTGACACAATTGAATATGATTATCCAACGTTCCATTTATCGATGGATTGTTTCTGGTGCGAGATAGTTAAGGGGGATCTGGTACTTAAGGAGCATGAGGCAGCAAAGTGGCTGACAGCAGATAAGTTAGATAGTGTGGATTGGTTGCCAGCGGATGTGACATTGATAGAACAAATTGGGAATGGGATGAAATAAAAAAGCAATATGTCATCCGTGACAATTAGCTCAGTGTAAAGGCGAAAATATGTCATGAATAACAATATTTGCTCCGAATATGTTATTTGTGACATAAATGGAGATTGGTAATTATGAATAATAAGGTATGGCGTAAATAAATATTTATTACTTCGCATGCGAGAGGAAATGAAGAAATGTCAGAAGATGAAAAAATTGCATTTTTATCAGAAAAAGTAAAAGCGTTAGAAAAAATAACAGAAGAAATAGAGCAAGTTTTTCCAGAAAAATCGTTTAAATTAGATGGAATTCTGATTGGGAATATCGTGGAAGTTATGGCTTCTCATGCATATGGAATAAAGTTATATAAACAGTCAGAAAAAACACATGATGGTGAGGCCTTGGCTGACGGAAGAAAGGTTCAAATTAAGGGAACGCAGAAAGCCGATTCTATCGTTATCAGAGAGAATCCAGACTATTTATTAGTGGAATATTTAGATAAAAAAAGAGGTCGCATATGTGAAATATATAATGGACCGGGAGAGTATGTGTGGAAGTATGCGTCGTATGTCCCTAGCATGAATTTTTATACTCTTAGAGTAAGCAAGTTATTAGAGATAGATAAAACAGTGCCGACTAATGAAAGAATAGAAGCAGTTATTCCAATTGAAAAATTTAGCACAAGCCAAACGGAATTTCAGAAAGAAAAGAAATCTACAAAAAGTCAATCAAGCGGAAGAGGTAAGACTCTGGTTATGGGATATGTGAATAGAAATAATCAAGAAAATATGGGCTGTTTAAATAAACCGGGAAATCATTACAACCAAGTACTGTATGCTATGAGTTGTAATACTTGTGGCTTTGAGTATGAAGCAAACGGTTGTGATGTTGCGATAAGAAAATGCCCAAGATGTAGTTGATAAAGTGTTTGAGAGGAGATATATGAGTAAATCAACAGAGTTCGTATCGAATGCAATTGATCAGTTGAAATATTATGTATATATATACTCAGATCCTGATACAAAAATCCCTTTTTATATCGGAAAAGGGAAAGGAAATAGATGTTTTAATCATCTTTTTCAAAATGGAGAAAGCGAGAAAATAAAGAAATTACAAGAACTGAGAGCGGAAGGGAAAGATCCGGTAATCGAAATCTTAGTTTATGGAGTCGATGAAGAAACAGCATTTAAGGTTGAAGCAGCTGCAATTGACTTAATTGGGTTAGAAAATCTTACAAATGTTCAGCGAGGTCATCATTCTGGAACATATGGAAGGATTGACGTTGATGAATTAAATGCTCGCTTTTCAAAGCGGATATTGAAGCGAGAAGATATTGAAGAAAACATATTACTAATTCGGATTAATCAACTATACCATTATGGAATGACAGATTTAGAACTATATGATGCTACACGTTCATGCTGGGTGATAAATCAGGAGAGAGCGGAGCATGTACAATATGTTTTTGCTGTATATGAAGGTATGGTAATGGAAGTGTACAAAATTACAGCATGGTTACCTGCACACTCTACTATGAATACTAGATTCTTAAGTGATGAAATAAGAAATAAAGATATTGACAGTAAACGAAAAGAGTTTGTTGGTGTAATTGCACCTTCAGAAATACGAGATAAATATATTGGAGGAATGGTTTCAGATTTGTTTGTAAAGGGAAATGTAAATCCGATTATGTATATAATGGGAGAAAAAAGTAATTAGGAATAAAGATTTAGTGTACTGAAATAAGGAGCGTGACATATGGAAAATTATGCAATTGTTTTGGGTGTGCCGGAATATACAAATGCATCAGATTTATTAGCATGCAAAAATGATGCGGATATGATGTGCGAACTTCTTAATGCAACAGAGAAGTATAAAATTCTTCGAGTTGATGAAAACCTTAAAAAAACAGAAATTTTAGAGACAATAGATAGTTTTATAGAAAAAAATGCATCAAATAATGATGTAGGTGAGATATTTTTTTATTTTAGCGGACATGGATATCAAGATCAGACGGATATGCATTATATTCTCAAGAACACGGAATGTGATAAAATTAATGCAACTGCGTTAAATAATAAGGAATTAGATGATATTATTAGAGAAAAGAATCCTTCGCTATTCGTAAAAATAATTGATGCTTGTGAGTCTGGGCTTTCATATATAAAATCTATAAGTATGGGGGATTATTTTGAAAAGCAGAAGTCTATTGATGAAAAAATTGACAAGACATTTTTGAATTGTATTTTTATGTCATCTTCAAAAAAGAATGAGTGTTCCGTGGCTACGAATGAATGTAGTTATTTTACAAAAGTTTTTATTGAGGCTGTGCTTGATGGAATTAAGACAGGAACAGTACGATACTCTGATATACAGAATTATATTAGGGATGAGTTTACAAATGAAAAGTATGAACAAACTCCTTTTTTTAATTTGCAAGGTGACGGAAGAGCGGTTTTTACATATGTTACAGAGGCTTTAAAAGAATTAGCAGAGAAAGATGTTCAAAGTGAATTAAGCGATGAAGTAACAAATACGATGGAAACAAAAATCAATAATTTTTTGAAGTTGTGTCGATCTCAAGAGCAAGTTGAAAAATACGTAAAGAGCATTGAAAGTTATGTACAAAGGGCGAAATCTACTTTTGATGAGTTTGAACGTTATTATGATATCAAAATTTTAAATACTGCAAGAAGAGAGTTTGAGACAGAAACGTCAATTTTGAATTTCCTATATGATAAACGAAAAAGCGAGAACATATATGTAAAGTTTGAAACCGAAAAGCGGCAGAAGAAACCATATTTTGATATACCGTTTTTAGGGAGTGAAACGGTTCCGGTAAAGTTTTGGTCTATGGCTAATTCACTTCCGTCGTTTGAAAAAATAAAATTAGCACCAAAAAATGAAGCGCTTCCAGTATACGAGGTCACGATTATTTATGTATATAGTGATATAGGAATGTATATTTTTGTGGGGGCACATCAACTTATATATAAAGGGTGGAATGAATATGTATTAGAAGAAAAGAAGAATTACAGATATTTTAAGTTAGAGTATTCAGAATTTGATAGTGAAAATTGGAAAGAAAGTTTAGATACGAATTTGCAAGATTGTAAGGTATTTATCGAAAATTCATTATCAAATTTTGTTAGTAGATCAATATAGTAAAGTAAATAATTTAGAGGGGAAAATAATATATGAAGGAAAAGTGTATTTAAATGAACTTATCAGGAAATTATAATACTTTAAATTATTACAACACCAACGCCATCTCTTTCGCCTCCTCCACCCGCTCGGTCGACTTCACGCAGACCCAGGACAAGTTCCTGCGTCTACTTCCACCAACCGCATTCATCCTTGATTTTGGTTGCGGTTCGGGCAGGGATACGAAGTATTTTCTGGATGCGGGAAAGCGTGTCGATGCGACGGACGGATCGGAAGAGTTGTGCAGGTTAGCAAGTGAATATACGGGAATTCCGGTGCGGCAGATGCTGTTTGAGGAATTGGATGCGAAGGCGCAGTATGATGGTATCTGGGCCTGTTCGTCGATTCTTCATCTTTCGAAGGAGTTGTTAAAGGATGTCTTAAGGAAGATGATTGCAGCGCTAAAGGAGAATGGAATTATTTATACTTCGTTCAAGTACGGAACGTTTGAGGGAGAGCGGAACGGACGATTTTTTGCGGATTTTACGGAAGAAACGTTCCGGGAATTTGTAGCGGATGTGGATGGAATTCGGATTGAGGAAATGTGGATTACCGGAGATGTCAGACCGGGTAGAGGTGAGGAACGATGGCTGAATTTTATTCTGCGGAAAATTTGAATATCGATTTGGTAGAGAACGTTTCGACGGATGTGATGACCGGTGGCGTGGATGAGAGAATGTTTTTGTATTCACGGCTGGCGGGCAGCATGAAGACAGCGAATGGCGTTGATATTATCGTGTCGTTCTTGATGGAATCTGGAGTGAAGATGATTTTAAAGGACTTGGATCAGGCGCTGCAGCGTGGCGCGAAGATTCGCATTCTTACCGGAAATTATCTTGGAATTACGCAACCATCCGCTTTGTATCTGATCAAGAGAAAGCTGGGCGATCAAGTGGATCTGCGTTTCTACAATGATCCGGGGCGGTCATTCCATCCCAAGGCATACATGTTTCATTATGATAATTATAGTGAGATGTATATCGGTTCTTCCAATGTGTCGCGGAGTGCGTTGACTTCCGGTATTGAGTGGAATTATCGGTTTAACAGTCAGACGGATCTGCAGAGTTATCGTAAATTCTATGAGACGTTTGAGGATTTGTTTGAGCATCATTCGATTGTGATCGATGAGGAGGAACTGAAACGCTATTCGAAGAATTGGCATCGCCCGGCGGTGGCGAAGGATCTGGATAAGTATGACCAGAATGATGAGCCGGATACGAATGTGCGGATGCTTTATGAGCCGCGCGGTGCACAGATTGAGGTGCTTTGTGCACTGGATGCGACGCGTGCGGACGGGGCAAAACGCGCTTTGGTGCAGGCAGCGACAGGCGTAGGAAAGACATGCATTGCGGCTTTTGATTCGAAAGCATATGCAAGGGTTTTGTTTGTTGCGCATCGCGAGGAGATTTTGAATCAGGCGGCGGCTACGTTTCGTAATATCCGTGGTTCCGAGGATTATGGCTTTTTCCGGGGAGCGGATAAGTGTATTGATAAGTCGGTGATTTTTGCTTCGGTGCAGACGCTCGGCAAGTCGGAATATTTGAATGAGAAGTATTTTGCACCGGATTATTTTGATTATATTGTAATTGACGAATGTCATCATATGGTCAATCAGGCATATCGCAAGATTGTGAATTATTTTCAGCCGAAGTTTCTACTCGGTCTGACGGCGACACCGGAGCGAATGGACGGCAGGGACATCTATGAGGTCTGCGATTATAATGTGCCGTATGAGTTGCTGCTTGCGGATGCAATTAATAAGGGAATGCTGGTGCCATTTCATTATTACGGAATTTATGATGATACGGACTATTCCAAGCTGCATGTGGTCAAGGGTCGATATGATGTGGCAGAATTGAATGCGGCTTATATGAAAAATGAAGGCAGACGTGATCTGATCTACAAATATTATTGTAAATATGGTTCCAAGCGTGCGCTCGGGTTCTGCTGTTCGCGTGAGCATGCGGAGGAGATGGCGAAGGATTTCTGTGCGCGTGGGATTCCGGCGGTTGCGGTATACAGTGATGCGCACGGCGCGTTTTCGGAAGCCAGAGATGTTGCAATTGATAAGTTGCGGATCGGAGAGATTCGTGTGATTTTTTCTGTGGATATGTTCAATGAGGGTGTCGATGTTCCATCGGTTGATATGGTGATGTTTCTTCGCCCTACGGAATCGCCGACGGTGTTTTTGCAGCAGCTTGGTCGAGGCTTGCGTAAAAGTAAGGGCAAGGATTACCTGAATGTATTGGATTTCATCGGCAATTATTTGAAAGCGGGAAGGGTGTGTTACCTTCTTACCGGAAAAAGCATGCCGGATGGGAAGAACTATGATCCGGCGGATCACTCCGATTATCCGGATGATTGTATGGTCGATTTTGATATGCGTCTGATTGATCTGTTTAAGGAGATGGACAAGAAACATCTTCGCATCCAGGATCAGATCCGCAACGAATATTTCCGGGTGAAGGAATTGCTGGATAAGCGCCCGTCACGCATGGATTTATTTACTTATATGGAGGATGATGTGTATCAGATGGCGATGACACATTCTGCCGATAATCCGTTTAAACGTTATCTTGATTTCTTAAAGGATCTGGATGAACTGACGGCTGATGAAGCTGATTTATGTGGCGGAATCGGACGGGAGTTTATCAGTCTGATCGAGAATACAAATATGACGAAGGTATATAAGATGCCGGTACTGATGGCTTTCTATAATCATGGAAATGTGCGGATGGAAGTGACGGAGGCGGAGCTTCTGGCAAGCTGGAAGGAGTTCTTTAACACAAGCACGAACTGGAAGGATATGGATAAAGCGACGACGTATCAGGATTTTCTTGCAATCTCCGATAAGGAGCATGTGAAGAAGATTATGCAGATGCCGGTGAATTATCTGCTGGAGTCAGGAAAGGGATTTTTCGTGGAGAAGGATGGCGCGGCACTTGCCTTGTGTGAGGATTTGCGGGATGTGATCGGGAAGCCGGCTTTTGCGGAGCAGATGCAGGATGCGATTGAGTATCGGGCGATGGATTATTATCAGAGAAGGTATCGGGAGAGAGAATAATCATGTTTTTTATGATGGGAATTACAGACGGACGAAAAGATTTCGATTTCGTGCAGACAGTGATCTGTGACGTATGCGGGAAGTACGGCAGATATCAGGTGTTTATGACTTATACAGTACTGTCGCTTTTTCTGATTCCGTGCTTTAAGTGGAACAAGCATTATTATGTGCAGACGAGCTGTTGTGGTACGTTGTATGAATTGGATTCGGAGATTGGCAAGGCAATCGCGCGCGGTGAGCAGATTGAGATATTGCTGCAACATCTGCGACTGGTGAACCGGGGCGGTTATAGCAGGGGCGTGAAACGTTGCAGCAATTGCGGATATGAGACGGCGGAAGATTTTGAATTTTGCCCGAAGTGTGGGATGCGTTTTTAATGGATATCCGCTATACTGGGTGTAAGGTATAGCGGATGTTTTATATGCGATTGAGTAAGGAGGAGAGACTATGCTTTTTATTTGTTACCCGAAATGTTCTACCTGCCAGAAGGCTGGAAAGTGGCTGGATGAGCACGGAGTTGCGTACACGCAGCGTCATATTGTGGAAGAGAATCCGACATATGAGGAATTGAAGAAGTGGCATGCGTTGAGCGGACTGCCGCTGAAGAAGTTCTTCAATACAAGCGGAATGTTGTACAAGGAAATGAAGTTGAAGGACAAGCTCCCGATGATGAGTGAGGACGAGCAGTTACAACTTCTGGCAACGAATGGAATGCTTGTGAAGCGGCCGCTTGCGGTGACGGATGATATGGTGTTTGTTGGGTTTAAGGAAGCGGAGTGGGCAAAGCTTACGGAGTGACCTGATTTTCAATGAGCCGGAAGGTTACTGTTCAGACGCAAGCTTGACACCACGCTGTCAAGCTATGCGCCATAGTATTAATTATTGAGTGATTACAGCC
>ENA-USUJ01001028-USUJ01001028.1-human-gut-metagenome-genome-assembly--contig:-NODE-1028-length-24661-cov-9.248088_pt1 | contig 24661 bp, 21 predicted proteins | sample MGYA00250061_ERZ773398 | MGnify/ENA primary metagenome ERZ773398 (study PRJEB29103, sample SAMN06111992) | human gut metagenome | biome: human gut; feature: ankylosing spondylitis patient; material... | reverse complement strand
ACGCCGAGATAGGCCCGGCCGCGGACGCGGCCGTATTGCTGCAGATCATAGACTACGCGCAGCACGTCGTTGATGGGGATGGCAAAGCCAAGGCCCTCGATGGACACGCCGCTGTCCGTTGTGCCGGATACCTTTGCGGTCGTAACGCCGATGATATTGCCGTTCATGTCGAACAGCGGCCCGCCGGAATTGCCGGAGTTGATGGCTGCGTCGGTCTGCAGCATGTTGATGGGTGTTCCATCAGCGTCGATCTCACGGTCAAGTGCGCTGATGTAACCGGCGGTCATGGTAAACGTTAGATCGCCCAGCGGGTTTCCGATGGCCTCAACCGTTTCGCCGACCTCGACCTCGTCGGAATCACCGACCGTGACGGTCTGCAGGCCCTCCGCTTCGATTTTCAGAAGCGCGACGTCGTTCATGCTGTCCGTGCCGATGATGACGGCGGGGTATTCTTCGCCCGAATAGAACTGCACGACGACCGTACCTTCGTCTGCGTCTGCTACAACGTGGTTATTCGTGACGATATAGCCGTCTGCCGTCAGGACAAAGCCGCTGCCCGTGCAGACACCGGTTGTTTCCACGCCCCAGAGGCTTGCCGTGACCTGTGTAGAAATGCCGCAGACTGCGCCGATATTCATCTTATAGACCTGCGCCGGCGTGAGCGCTTTGTCGCCCTCGTTGGATTTGAGCGTTTCCGGCAGCGGCGTCCGTTCGAGCCGGTAGGAGGCGTCGGCCTGCGGCTTCTGCGCTGCGGGCTGTTCCTGTTCGACAGACTGCTCAGCCATAGCGCCGACAGAGGCGCTTGATTCCTGCTCGGCGAGGTTTTTCTGCCCAATGGCGTCGATGGCCTTCGTCAGCGCAGAGCCGCCGACACCTGCGACGATCGCCACCGCGGCCAGCAACGCTGCAATCTTGAGTCCGGTGTGCTTGCCGCTGCGCCGGATCTCCTCCTTGGCCTGCTCCAGCGGCGGCCGGGACGGCTCCTCGGGCGCGGGTTCAAAGCTGTAGTTCATCTTTTCATCGTAATTTTCCATGGTTCTGCGCTCCTTTTCGGCGTGTCTGTTCAGAAAAGCGGTTCCGGCAGATCCAGCATATGGCTCACACGCTTCAATGACAGCCTGCGGCGCATATACGGGTGGAAGCGGAAGCTGATCTCGACGAAGTCCGGCGCTTTGCCGACCTCCCCGATCGTTGTTTTGCACCCGGCCTGCCGCATGGCGGCAAGGCAGGCGTCATAGGACGGCACGGACTGCACGATCCGGCGGATCTCTGGCCAGCAGGCTTCGATGCGGCGGGGGGCGATGCCGTCTGTGATGGTGTCCGGGGTGTTGAGCTTCTGGACATCCGGGGCCAATGGGCCGTAGATGCGGTAGATCTCATCCCAATTGCAGACCTCCGGATGGGCCGTGACCTGCGGCAGACGGGAGAGCGCTTCGTAATACCGAAGCATGATGAGCGTCGTCACGCCGACGTCCTCGCCGTGGTAATTGGGCGTTTTGCCGTCCAGCAGCTCCATGCACTCCCAGAAATGGGCCATGATATGCTCCGTGCCGCTGCCGGGGCGGGAGGTTTTGGTGAAACTCATCGCAATGCCGGTCAGCAGGAGAGACTCAAAGATTGCCGCTGCCGTTTTTTCATCGCGCTTTGTAACGCGTCCAGCCATGGCGAAGATCTGGTCGGTCGCCCGCCGCGTCAGGGCGGCGACGCGCTCACAATAGGATTCCCCGGTCAGAAGATTCGATACCTGCCAGTCGATGAGCGCGATATATTTCGAGATCATATCGCCGAAGCCCGCGGATTTAAGCTCTGCCGGAGCGTCCGCGAGAATTTTCGTATCGCCGATGATGACCTCGGGGCATTTTGCGGGATAGGTGATCTTGAAATTGCCGTTGACAATGGGCGCGGAATAGGACGCGAAGCCGTCCATCGAGGGGGCTGTTGCGAACAGGCACAGCGGCACGTTATGCCGCGCACAGGCAAGCCTGCACGGGTCATGGACAGACCCCGTGCCGACGGCAAGCACGCCGTCCACGCGGTCAAAATACCCCTCGATCTTCTCCACGTCCTGCATGGTCGCGACGCGGATGGACGGCCAGATATGGCGCAGGACGGTAAAGCCGGACAGGGAAGCCTCAATGCCGTCCGCAGCGGCAAGCGTCTGCTCGTCCGCCGCCAGCAGGAGCCGGGGGCCAAAGCCGTTTTTCTTCAGGATCTCGCCGGCCTCGGACACAAGCCCGCTGCCAATCTCGATATCCCGGATGGCACATTCATGCGCCTGCCCGCAGGCGCAGTTCTGGTAGCTGTCAATCAGCGCATGGAAATCAGTCATAGTGGGATTCTCCTACGTTTATACTTTATGTGGCTGCATGGATTTGCCGGCGGACGACTGCTTTTCGCGCCTGCCGGCTGTCCAAGCGCTCAACCGTTCGGGTTCGGGGTATCCAGCATGGTCTTGCACGCGGCAAGGACCTTTGCGGCGATAGGCGCGGCTGTCTGGCTGCCGGAGCCGCCGCGTTCGGCGAAGACGACGAACGCGAGCGGATATGCCTCATCCTCCACGAAGCCCGCGAACATCGCGTCTGCCGGGCCGTTTTCGCGCTCCGCCGTGCCGGACTTGGCGCAGACCGTCAGACTGCCGAACTGCCACGCGCCGTACTGGTTCACGACCGCGCCGCGCATCATCTTTCCGAGCGCCTCGGCTGTTTCTTCGGACAACAGCCGCCCGGTCGTCTTCGTTTTCGCTTCATAGACCGTCTGGCCCGCGCGGGAAATTTTCTGCATGAGATACGGCTCCGCCGCCTCTCCGCCGTTTGCGATCACGCCCATAAAGCGCAGGAACTGGATCGCCGTGATCTGGTCGGTATACTGGCCGATCCCGGCCCAGGCGACGCTGCCGTCGTCCGCGTCTGACAGATCGACGGTCGACCGGGCGGTATAGCCGTCGCAGGTGAGCGTTCCGTTGAGGCCGAGCTTATCGCAGACCGCCTGCAGCGTGTCTTTGCCGAGGGACGCGGCCAGTTCGCCGTAATAGACGTTGCACGAATGCGCCAGCGCCTCCGGCATGGCAAGCGTCCCATGGCTGGACATACAGACGATCTCCTGCCCGCCGATGATGGTTTTCCCGGTGCAGGTATGTGTCTCGGTCTGCGCGGACGCGCTTTTTTCCAGCGCTGCGGCGCTGGTCACGAGTTTAAAAATGGAGCCGGGCGTATAGGCCGCGTCAAAGAAGCGGTTGAGATACACGCCGTCATATGTGCCCGTCTCGTCGCCCGCAATGTCGGGGATGTTGTCGGGATCGTAGCTGGGGCTGGTCACGGCGCACAAAATTTCGCCGGTTTTGTAGTTATAGACGCCCACTGCGCCGTGATAGCTGCCAAGCGCCTGCAGGGCTGCTTTCTGCACCTCGGCACTGATGGTGAGTCTTGCGCTGGCCGTGCCCTTGGATGCTTCGTTCAGGCCGGTAATTTTATCGTAGCCGATCATCTGCTCGGCGAAATTGCCCAGCAGCGGCGCGCTGATATAGCCGTAGCGGTCGCCCAGCAGATGGACGGTCGCCTCGCGCACGGCTTCATCGGCACTGTACACGCGGCCATCCGTTGTATTCAGGATGCGCACGCCGGAGCGGTCGTAAATTTTGCCGCCGGTGAGATTCGTGCCGGTATAGACGTGCGGGCTGCCGGAAAACGTGACCCATTTTTCGGCGTTTGCCGCGTATTTGACGCAGAAGGCCAGCGTCCCCACGGCAAGCACAACGGCCAGAGCCAGCGCGAACAGCGCGCGGCGCGATACCTTTTTCATCTGCACGCCTCCTTTCCGGCAGGACGCTGCCAGACGGCGTCAGGGTCCTCCGCCGCAGGTTCCTCAGCAGCCTCCTGTGCGTCAGGCTCCTCCGGCAGCGGCGTGACGCCGTGCGGGACGCGGATGGCGACGGAGGCGTTCTGCCGGGTATCGGCGGCCTTGATAAAGGCCAGCAGGCCCCAGACACAGACCATGCTCGACCCGCCGTTCGACACGAACGGGAACGTCACGCCCGTGAGCGGCAGGAAATCCGCCATGCCGAACACGTTCAGGATCGTCTGCGTGACCATGACCGTCACAGCCGCGCAGGCGCCGATGGTATAAAAGCAGCTTCTGCCCGCGGGCGCGGAGCGCACGACGAAGCAGGCGAGAATGACAATGCACGCGACCATCAGAACCGCCATGATGAGGCCCCATTCCTCCGAGACGAAGGCGAAGACCAGATCGGTGTCTGACGCCGCGACGTATTTGAGCCAGCCCTTCCCCGGCCCGAGGCCGAACAGGCCGCCCGAGGCGATGCACATCATCGAGCGCGTCTGGGAATACCCGGTCGTGAGCGCATAGTCCCACACATGGCCCCACGCCTCAAAGCGGTTGCGCGCGTAGGGCAGAAAGCGCAGTACCAGAACGCCTGCGAAGCCCGTCGCGGCGATGGCCAGCGCGATGGTCGCAAAGTTGCCGGAGCGCAGGAACGCGATGACAAGGAACGCGACAAAGAAAATGATCGCGGTTCCGAAATCCTTCATGAGCGCCAGACACGCGCAGATCACGGCGGAATAGGCGATGAACAGTACGATATTGCGCTTTGCCATCAGCCGCGAGAGCGTGGACGCGCCGACATAGATAAAGCAGACCTTGACGAACTCCGACGGCTGGAACGACACGCCGCCCAGCTGGATCCAGTTGCGCGCGCCGAATTTTTCCACGCCAAAGAGCAGATTGAACGCCAGCAGGCCGATGCCTGCTACGGCGGCCAGATACCGCACGGTCTTTGCCCGCTCCAGATCGCGCAGCGACCAGCAGACGACGAGGAACACGCACACGCCCGCGACGATAGCAAGCAGCTCCTTGATCAGACTTTCCGGTGCGGAACTCGACACAACGGCAAGTCCCATCGTGCACAGGAAAAACGCCAGCGTCTCCGCCTCGAAGCCCGTTCTGCGGAACGCGCGCAAGGCAAGATACAGCGCCCATTCCAGTCCGATCAGTCCGCCGAAGGCGGTCAGCTCCAGCGCAGGATCGCAGCCGCCGAGGATGAGCTGAATGGCTGTCAGCAGCTGGAACAGCGTCAGGAGCAGCAGCGTCGGCACCTGATGCACGGCATGGCCGGCCCGCGTGCGGGTCCCGGCCTGAATGCGCTCCTGTTCCTTTGTCAGGGGGATGAGCGTGAAATTCACGCCGCCCATCGTAATGACGTCGCCGAAGCGCAGCGCAGAGAGAGCCGTCTGCTTTCCGTTGACAAATACGCCGGATTTGGAGTGCGCGTCCGAGATCGTCCAGCTGCCGTCGTCGTAGCGCGTTAAGACTGCGTGCGTGCGCGAGACGGTTGGGTAGCCAAGCTGTACATCACAGCCTGCACCGCGGCCGATAAGGCTTTCCCAGTGCGTGACAGGGATGTGCGCGCCATCCGGCGTGGTCAGCCATGCCCAGACCTCCGGCTCCGGCCGGAACGTCAGCAGGCTCACCGCGCAGCGGATCAGGATCCCCAGCGCAAGCACCGGGAACAGATAGCACAGCCACGGAACGGGCTCAAATTGTGAAAAAAACGTAGTCAGTGCATCCTGCATGAGAAATTCTCCATGTACGGGCGGTTACGGTGCGGCGGTTCTGTCCTGCTCCGGAAGCTCGGCGACCTCGCTGATCGGGCCGTAGGCCGTCGTGTCGGTAGTCAGATTCTTTTTGCGAAGCTTATTGTTGACAGAGTCGGAAATGAGCAGGTAAATGATCGCAAACACCGGCACGCCCAGGATCATGCCTGCGAAGCCGAAGAGGCTGGCCGCGATGGTGATGGACGCAAGCACCCAGAAGCCCGAGATGCCGACGGTGTTGCCGAGGATCTTCGGCCCGATGACATTGCCGTCCACCTGCTGCAGGACCAGAATGAAGATGACGAAATAGAACGCCTGCAGCGGGTTCACCAGCAGAATGAGGAACGCGCACGGCACAAGACCGATGATCGGCCCGAAGAACGGGATGACGTTCGTCACGCCGATGACCGTGGCGATCAGGGCCGGATACGGCATCTTGAGGATCAGAATGCCGATATAGCAAAGAACGCCGATGATGGCCGAGTCGACGATCTTGCCGATGACGAAGCCGTTGAACACGCGGTAGATATTGCGGCCGAGATAGAACACGTGATCCGCGCCCTTCGGCGAGAGCAGCGCGACGATGATCTTCTTGCTCTGCGCCTGAAACGTCTCCTTCGACCACAGGATATAGATCGACGCGACGAAGCCGATGAGGAAGTTCATAAAGCCCTTGACAAAGGCGACTACGGAGCTTGTGAGCGTGGTCAGGAGCTTCTGCACGTCCTGCAAAAACGTCGTGGTGATCCAGTTGTTGATGAAATCATAGATCTTGCCGAGCGCCGAGTCGACATAGCTCTGGATCTCGGGGTTGTCCTCGAGGATGTTCGTGACCCAGCGGTCGATGCTGGTATAATACGTCTCCGCGTTGTCCACGATCCCGACGACGCTCTCATACAGCTGCGGCAGCAGCATGGAGAAGAACGCGTATAAAATCAGGACTGCCACAACAACGCTGACGAAGATGCCCGCCGCACGGCTCAGATTGCGGATGAGCGCGGGCTTCCACTTTGTCTTCTGTTCCAGCAGCGGCAGCAGGCGGCTGTCGACGAAGCGCACGATCGGGTTCAGAAGGAACGCGATCACCACGCCGAAGATCAGCGGCTCCAGAATCATCTCCAGCGCCGTCAGCACACCGAAGAAACCCGGCAGATCCGTAAAGATCACGACGAGCAGAATGCTGACAAAGATCACGACCAGCGCCGTCAGACCCCATTTGACGTATGGCTTGTCTCGATGTTCGTTCATACGCGATTCTCCTTTTCCCAGTTATCTATAAAGTATCATATTCGACAGAAAACGTCAATTCAGAGATTCCCCTAGGGTGTATCTGAAAACTCATGATGTGACCGGCAGCGAGGGATTTTTGCGTTGCGCAAGACATTTTTTCGCAGGAATACTGACGTATTTCAAGGAAAAATGACGCGGCGCACCGCAAAAAGGCCCGCTGTCCGGGTGCGTTGGGAGTTTTCAGATACACCCTAGTGCGCGCAGCAGTGCAAGCTCCTGCGCGTAGCCCGGCAGCTCGTTCGGCGTTTCGAGGATCATGGGCAGACCCCGCAGGGCCGGGTGGTGCAGAATACGCCGGAACATTTCCAGCCCCAGACAGCCCTGCCCGAGCTTTTCATGCCGGTCCTTATGCGCGCCGCAGGGGTTTTTGCTGTCGTTCAGATGCAGCGCCTTCAGCCGGTCAAGGCCGATCACGCGGTCGAATTCAGCCAGCACGCCGTCCAGATCGTTTACAATGTCGTATCCCGCGTCCGACACATGGCACGTATCGAGGCACACGCCGAGCAGCTCCCCGCACCGGCAGGCGTCAAGAATCGCGCGCAGCTCCTCGAACCGGCCGCCGACCTCGCTGCCCTTTCCGGACATCGTTTCGAGCAGAACGGTCGTGTGCTGCTCCGGCCGGACGACCGCATCCAGACACGCGGCGATCAGCTCGATCCCGGCTTCAACGCCCTGTCCGACATGGCTGCCGGGATGGAAATTGTAGAAGTTTCCGGGTGTCAGCTCCATGCGCTGCAAATCGCTTTCAAAGACCTCGCGGGCAAATTCCCGCGTCCGCCCGTCCTTGGAGCACGGGTTCAGCGTATACGGCGCATGGGCCACGACGCGGCCCAACTGCCCGTCCTGCTGCATCTGCACGAGCACGGCGGCGTCCGCCGGGTCAGCGCTTTTTGCAGCACCGCCGCGCGGATTGCGCGTAAAAAACTGAAAGGTGTTCGCGCCGATGGAAAGCGCGGTCCTCCCCATCGCGGCATAGCCCTTCGACGAGGACAAATGGCAGCCCAGATACAGCATAAGCGGCCTCCTGCAAGCGTATTTTTTATAGTTTATCACGTTTTTGGAAAATCCGCAATTCCACTTGCTCCCGGCGCGAAAAATCTGTACAATAAATATACCACTACTGACAGGAGGCGCGGACGATGGGACGGACGGAGAATCAGAAGCTGAAGCTGCTGTATTTAAAGGAGCTGTTCGAGCGGCAGTCGGATGAGGAGCACCTGCTCTCCATGCAGGACATTCTGGACGCGCTCGCCGCGCAGGGCATCCGGGCCGAGCGCAAGAGCGTCTACGACGATATTTTGTGCCTGCAGCAGTTTGGTATGGATATCGTGACGGTCAAGGGCCGGAACGGCGGGTATTTTCTTGCCTCGCGCACGTTTGAGCTGCCGGAGCTGAAGCTGCTGGTCGACGCGGTGCAGTCGAGCAAATTCTTGTCGGAGCGGAAGTCCATGCAGCTGATCGCCAAGCTTGAGACGCTTGCCAGCGGGTATGCCGCCGGGAGCCTGCGGCGGCAGGTCACAGTCGCCGGACGCGTCAAGACCATGAACGAGAGCGTCTATTATTCCGTCGATCTGCTGCACGAGGCCATCCAGAAAAACAGCCGCATCACGTTCCGCTATTTTGACTATGATCTGAACGGCTCCCGCCGCTACCGGCCGGGGCTGTATACTGCCAGCCCCTATGCGCTGTGCTGGCAGGATGAAAATTATTATCTCATCGCGCATTCCGAGCGCCACGGGCTGACGCATTACCGCGTGGATAAGATGGCCTCGATCAGCATGACGGGCCAGCCGCGCTATATGGACGCGCAGACGCGGGAGCTTGATCTGACCGAATACGGCAAAAACGTCTTCGGTATGTTCGCGGGCAGCCGGGAGCAGCTGCGGCTGCGCTTTGACCGGTCGCTGGCGGGTGTTGTGATCGACCGCTTCGGCCGCGGGACCCCATGCGTCCCGGATGGGCCGGACGCGTTTATCTGCACGGTCGAGGTCGCAGTGTCGCCGAACTTTTTCGGCTGGCTTGCCTCATTCGGCGCGCGGGCGCAGCTGCTCTCCCCTGCCCCCGTCCGGGAGGCGTTCGTCGCCCTGTGCCGGGCGGCAGAGGCGGCAAATACCTGAACTGAACGCAAAAACCTGTTTTTTTGTAAATACTACTGGAAAAATCCGCGCGGATATTGTATGATAGAAGCCGGAATGCAACAAGAAGCAAAATGAGTTTTCCTGCGAGGCAAATCAATCCCACACAAACGCAGAAAAAAATCCCGATTCTATGAACAAAGGAAGGAATTCATATGGAACAAACCAAACTGAAGGCGCTCGAGCTGAACGCGGCAAAGGCGCGTCTTTATGGCGTCCAGATGGTGCACGACGCGGCCTCCGGCCATCCGGGCGGCTCGATGAGCTGCATGGACGTGCTGACGTACCTGTACTTTGCCGAAATGCGCGTCGATCCCAAGAACCCGCATGACCCCGGCCGTGACCGCTTCGTCATGTCCAAGGGCCACTGCTCCCCCGCCATGTACCCGGTGCTGGCGCTGCGCGGCTTCTTCCCGGTCGAGGATCTCAAGATGTTCCGCCGCATCGACGGCCATATGTCCGGCCATGTGGAAATGAAATACGTCCCCGGCGTCGATATGTCCACCGGCTCTCTGGGCCAGGGCATCTCCGTCGCCGTCGGCATGGCGCTGGCCGGTAAGGTCGCGCAGAAGGACTACCGCGTTTACGCCATTCTCGGCGACGGCGAGGTCGCCGAGGGTCAGGTCTGGGAGGCCATGATGGCCGCCAACAAGTACCACCTCGACAATCTGTGCGCCTGCGTTGACGTCAACGGTCTGCAGATCGACGGCGAGACGAAGGACGTCATGCCCACCGAGCCGCTGGACAAGAAGTTCGAGTCTTTCGGTTGGCACGTGATCAAGATCGACGGCCATGACTTCAATCAGATCGAAGCCGCTTACAAGGAAGCCGAGCAGACCAAGGGGCAGCCCACCATGATCCTCGCAAAGACCATCAAGGGCAAGGGCGTGAGCTTCATGGAAAACAACGCGGGCTGGCACGGCAAGGCGCCAAACGACGAGCAGTGGGCGCAGGCCAAAGCAGAGCTTGAAGCGAAGATCAAGGAACTGGAGGGTTAAAAAATGGCTGAGAAAATTGCAACCCGTGAAGCATACGGCAAGGCGCTTGCCGCGCTGGCCGAAAAATATCCCGACCTTGTCTGCTTCGACGCAGACCTCGCAGGCGCGACCATGACGAAGTATTTCAAGGCCGCCTGCCCGGAACGCTTTTTTGATATGGGCATCGCCGAGGCCGATATGGTCGGCGTCGCCGCCGGTATGAGCCTGTGCGGCTTCAAGCCCTTCGTCAACACGTTCGCCATGTTCGCAGCCGGCCGTGCCTGGGAGCAGGTCCGCAACTCCGTTGCCTACCCGCACCTGAATGTCAAGGTCGTCGGCAGCCACGGCGGTCTGTCCGTCGGCGAAGACGGCGCGACGCACCAGTGCATCGAGGATTTTGCCATCATGCGCGCCATCCCCGGTATGCTGGTCCTGTGCCCGTGCGACGGCAACGAGATGCGGCTGGCCGTTGAGGCGCTGGTCAACTACGAAGGTCCGGCCTATATGCGTCTGGGCCGTCTGGCCGTCGAAACGGTCACGGATTCCATCCCCGGCTACAGGTTTGAGCTTGGCAAGGGCGCAACGCTGCGGGACGGCACCGACGTGACCATCATCGCGGTCGGCATGAACGTGCAGATGGCGCTGGCCGCCGCCGAAAAGCTGGCCGCCGAGGGCATCTCCGCCCGCGTCGTCGATATGCACACCATCAAGCCGCTCGACACCGAGCTGGTTCTGAAGGCCGCGAAGGAAACCGGCGCGATCGTCACCACCGAAGAGGCCAACGTCCTCGGCGGTCTTGGCGCGGCAGTCGCCGAATATCTGAGCGAGAATTATCCCGTGCCCGTCGTCCGCCACGGCGTCAACGACGAGTTCGGCCGCAGCGGCAAGGCCCCGCTGGTGCTCGACGCCTACGGCGTCAATGCCGACGGCATCATCGCCAAGGTCAAGCAGGCGCTGGCCATGAAGAAATAAGCAGAACACACAAACAGCCGCCCCCGGTTCCCACCGGGAGCGGCTGTTATGATTCCTCCAGCAGCCGGTCGAGATCGGCGACGGTTTTGCAGTAGAAATCGCAGTTTTTCCGCATGAACTGCTCGATTTCCGGGATATCATTCGCCCAGCCTGCGGCGGCGAAGGGAACGCCTGCAGCGCGCGCCATGTCGTAGCCGGGCTTCAGATCGTCGACGACAAGAAGCTCCTGCGGCTCAAGGCCGAAGCGCTCCATGATCTGCTCCAGCGGCCAGGTGTTCGGCTTGCGCTGCTCGGGCGGCTGCTCCCAGCCGAAGATGATATCCGGCTCGGGAAGATCGTTTTCCCGGTAATCGCGCTCAATGCTCCCGCGCATGGAGTGCGAGACGACGGCGATATACCCGCCCGCGTCCTTATGCCGCTGCAGAATCTCGCGGATGCCGGGATAGGCGCATGGTACGCGCGTGCGCACCCAGTCCTGCCAGAAGCGGAACTCGCCCTCGAGTTCTTCCTCCGAAAAGCCGAGCTCACCGGTGAACAGCGCCATGATGCCGGGGTCAAAATTTTTGCGGAAATAGTCCTCCAGCGTATACGACGCCTCCGGGCGCACGAGCTTTAAATAGGCAAGGAACGACGGAAAGTGGATGGTGGCGGTGCTGTTGACCGTGGTGTCGTCGTGATCCATGACCAGACATCTGAAGCGCAAGAAAGATCCCTCCTGTCAGTCTTTTCTGACATCATACCAGCAGAAGCGGCGCTTCGCAAGGAAAATCGTCAAATCTTATTTTTTTATGAAGAATTGCTATTTTCAGAAAGCTGTGCTATCATAATCATGAATATACTGCGCGAAGTCTATCCTCGTGCTTCGCAGCCCCGAACACAATCATGGAGGTACGGCTATGAACAAAAGAAGAAAGCAAAGCATCTGGCTGCGCAGAAATCTGCCGCTGCTGATCGCGGCCGCAGCGCTTGTGCTGCTGGTGCTCATCATTGTGCTGGTTGCACGCGGCTGCTCCAAGGGCAGCGACACGGTGATCAGGGCCAAGGCGTTTTCCACCGGCACGACCATCGAGCTGCCCCTGTCCGCCGAGCTGAACGAGTCGGATTTCGTCTCCTACGGCGGCTACCAGTTCACGACAAAGAAAAAGCTCAGCGCGCTGAGCAAGCTCATCACCAAAAATAACGAGGGCATCACCGCCGAGACATATACCAACAGCTACGGCGAGTGCGGCGTCTATACGAAGACGAACGAATCCGGCGGTACAGACAGCTGGTGCCTGTATGTCAAGGATCCGAAGAACACCAATGAAAAATGGTACTTCTTCATGGGTGAGCACCGCGAGATCGCGCTCGATTCCGGCACGCTTGATCTGCTCCTGCCGCTGCACCTTATCACGGACGCGTCGCTGCGCGATACGATGTTCGCCGCCGTCCAGCCCGGTACGCCGTATACCTGCGGCATCGACAAGCTGCCGGACGGGCAGACGCTCTCCGGTATGTTCCGCGCATTCTATGAGGCGTCCGGTCTCTACACCGTCACGACCAGCGACAAGGGCTTCACGCTCGTTCCGCGCGGCGGCGCACAGGAGCTGATGTTCCAGTTTGACGAGCAGGACGCGAACGGCCAGTTCATGATCACTGTCCCGCAGGCCGCCGAGCCGCAGCCCAGTACCAGCGCCGTTGTGACCTACGGCAGCGACGATCCCGTGTCGCTGTCCGAAAGCGACGCGGCGGCTCTGTCCACCGTGCTGCTGCAGGCCAACTATAAAAAGACCGGTAAGACGGCGGATTACCGGTACAGCGTCGATCTGGGCGGCCAGATCTACGAGGTCGCGCTCGACTGGAAGGACAACACGTGGAACGGCTCTGTGCGCTATAACGGACAGGTCGCCATGCTCGTCACCAAGAGCAGCTGCACCGTCGCGTCCATCTTTGCCTCCAACCATCTCGGTGGCACGCCGGAGCGAGACACAGCCAAGTGGCCTGCCGACGTGCAGGAGCTTGCCATCACGCCGAAGGCCGAAAGCATGGCCACGACGAACGATGTGAACGTGCGCTCCGCCCCGTCGACCAACAGCGAGGTCTTCATGACCATGCCGACCGACACGGTCGTCGCTGTCACCGGCGTCTCGGACGAGACGGACGACGGCGCATGGTACGAGATCTGGTACAACGAGGTCTGCGCGTACCTGAACGCCAAATACGTCAAATCCATCAGCAGCGCCGCAGCCAGCACGAACGGCTGATCGGGCCGCAAGATTATCAGCCTGTAGGGGCCGGCGACTCTGCCGGCCCCTGCTTTTTTCTGTGACGCACTGGCGCGGGAGCACCTCTCCCTTGAGCAGGAGGGCCTGAAGGGATTCGAACGCGGCAAATTTTTGAGCGCTTTGAATCCTGCACCAAACGGAACCCAGCGCCCCTTTTCTCCCCCATCTTTTCCGGCAAGGCGGAAAAGATGGGGCCGCCGGAGGCGTCCCGGCAATGGAATCAAAAAACTCCCGAAGCATTCGCTTTTCACCGGTTTTATCTTGCGGAATCCTCGGCTGTGCGGTATGATAGACAAATAAAATTCAGGCAGAAGCCATTGCGCGTGAAAGGAGTATCATCATGAGTACTGTCAGCAGAGAAGCATTTGAAAAACAGGACGCGTTCGGGATCGGCGCGCCGAACGACGCGTATGCGCAGTATTTTACCGGCCAGTCCTATCTGAAGCCGCTGACCGCGCGCGGGGCCTGTCCCGTGTTTCTGGCCAATGTGACCTTTGAGCCGGGCTGCCGGAACAACTGGCACATCCACCACGCGAGCAGGGGCGGCGGACAGCTGCTGATCTGCACGGCCGGAGAGGGCTGGTATCAGGAAGCGGGCAGGCCTGCCGTAAGCCTGACGCCCGGCATGGTTATCACCATCCCGGCGGAGGTCAAGCACTGGCACGGAGCGAAGGCGAACAGCTGGTTCAGCCACATCGCCGTCGAGGTTCCCGGCGAGAACACCCGGAACGAATGGTGCGAGCCGGTTTCGGATGAAGACTACGCAAAGCTCGGCTGATAGGAGACACGATGGGCTGGGATGTTTTATTATTTGATCTGGACGGAACGCTGACAGATTCCGGGCCGGGGATCATGCACGCGGCTGAGACTGCGCTGGGATCGTTCGGGATCACCGGTCTGTCCGAACAGGCGCTGCGGCAGTTTGTCGGCCCGCCGCTGGTCGAGTCGTTTGCCGTCTATCTCCCGCAGGCGGATGTCCAGACGGCCATCGACCGCTTCCGTGCATATTACCGCGAGACGGGCTGGCTCGAAAACGAGCCGTATCCCGGCGTGCGGGAATGCCTGCACGCACTGAAAGCGGCGGGAAAGCGGATGTACGTCGCCACGTCCAAGCTGGAGAGCATGGCGCGGCAGGTGCTGACGCATTTTGATCTGCTGCGGTATTTTGACGGCGTGTGCGGCGGGATCGCCGACGACCCGGAGGCCGGGAAAAAGGCCAATGTCGTGCGCCGCGCGCTGCGCGAGGCAGAATACACGGAGTATTCCCGCGCCATTTTGTCCGGCGACCGGGAATATGATATTTACGGCGGTCACGCGGCGGGAATCCAGACCGTCGGCGTGCTCTACGGCTACGGCAGCCGGGAGGAGCTGGAAAAGGCCGGTGCGGACGCGCTTGCGGAAACGCCAGAGGCGCTGCTGGCGCTTCTGCTGTGATTTTTCCGGTGAAGCCGCTTGTAAACAGGCGGTTTGTGTGATAAACTAAACCAGTTGTGTAAAAAACCAGAATGATTTGGAGGGCGACCCATGTAGCGGCTGACGATTCAATCAAAAACAAACTGAATTTGGAGGAACATACATGGCATCCCTGAAAGAAGAGATCTCCCGGCGCAGAACGTTTGCGATCATTTCGCACCCCGACGCCGGCAAAACGACCCTGACAGAAAAATTCCTGCTCTACGGCGGGGCCATCGCGCAGGCGGGCGCGGTCAAGGGCAAGAAAAATTCCCGTGCCGCCGTATCCGACTGGATGGAGATCGAGAAGCAAAGAGGCATCTCGGTCACATCGTCCGTCATGCAGTTCCAGTATGAGGGCTTCTGCATCAACATTCTGGACACCCCCGGCCATCAGGACTTTTCCGAGGACACCTACCGCACGCTCATGGCTGCGGACTCCGCCGTCATGGTCATCGACGGCGCGAAGGGCGTCGAGCCGCAGACCCGGAAGCTCTTCAAGGTCTGCGCCATGCGCCATATCCCGATCTTTACGTTCGTCAACAAGATGGACCGTGAGGCGCGCGACCCGTTTGAGCTGCTGGACGAGTTGGAAAACGAACTCGGCATTGAAACCTACGCTTGCAACTGGCCCATGGGCTCCGGCCGGGAGTTTCAGGGCGTATACGACCGCCGTTCCAGCCAGCTGATCTTTTTCTCCGGCGTGTCCGGCAAGAACCGCGCGGACAAGATGGAAATCGATCTGTACGACCCGCAGGTCGCGCAGCTCATCGGCGAGCGCCGCCATCAGCAGCTGATCGACGATGTGGAGCTGCTCGGCGCAGGCCGCGAATTTGACCTTGAAGAAGTTCGTGCGGGCAGGCTTTCGCCCGTGTTCTTCGGCTCGGCGCTTACCAACTTCGGCGTGGAACCGTTTCTGGAGGAATTCCTGCGCATGACGCCGAGCCCTCTGCCGCGCGAGGCCGACTGCGGCGTGATCGACACGTTCAGCCCGGATTTTTCCGCGTTTGTATTCAAAATCCAGGCGAACATGAACAAGGCCCACCGCGACCGGCTGGCCTTCATGCGCATCTGCTCCGGCCAGTTCCAGCGCGACGCGGAATATTATCACGTGCAGAGCGGCAAGAAAATGCGCCTGTCGCAGCCGCAGCAGCTCATGGCCTCCGAGCGCGAGATCGTCGACGAGGCCTACGCGGGCGATATCATCGGCGTGTTCGACCCCGGCATTTTCTCCATCGGCGATACCATCACCGTACCGGGCAAAAAGTTCAAATTCGGCGGCATCCCGACCTTTGCGCCGGAGCATTTCGCCCGCGTCAGCGCCAAGGACTCCATGAAGCGCAAGCAGTTCCTCAAGGGAACCGAGCAGATCGCACAGGAGGGCGCGATCCAGATCTTCAAGGTGCCGAATTCCGGCATGGAGGAGGTCATCGTCGGCGTCGTCGGCACGCTGCAGTTCGACGTTTTCCAGTACCGCATGAAGGCCGAATACGGCGTCGACCTGCGTATGCAGCAGCTGCCGTATGAGCAGCTGCGGTTCATCACCAAAGCGCCGGTCACGGATCTCAAGGATCTGTACCTGTCCACCGACGCGGAGCTTCTCGAGGACTACCGCGGCCGGAGCCTGCTGGTCTTCGCCTCGCAGTGGTCGATCAACTTCATCCTCAAACGCAACCCCGGCCTCGAATTGTCGGAAACGGCGCAGTAAGCGCGGGTTCAGGCTTCAAAGGCTCCCTCTCTTATTTAGACGGGGGAGCCTTATTTGTTTGTTCAAATCCATTTATGCCGGATTTTCAGTGTCTGCCCCTACCGGCTGCTTCTGATTTTGGTCAGGGTTTCCTTATGTCTGCGGAATCTCCCCAAATACCCGGCGCACACCGAGCCTTCGCAGGAGGTTCAGCTTTTCCCGGCAGGTCTCCTCCGTGTCGTACAGGAAGACGTGCGCGTCCCCGTCTTCGTCCCGGAAAAAGCAGTAGCGGCAGACAAGCTCCGGAGAGAAATGCGATGGGTGCCGCGCGGTCAGCGCGTCCGCCGCCGTTTCGTCAAGCGGCGTTCCGACACCGGAGGGGCATGGGACGGGGAACAGCATCCGGATGGGCGCGAGATATACCCAGAGCCGGTCCCCCCAGACCGGGAGCAGCCCGCGCAGGTATCCCTCCAGACTGCCGCCGGAGACCTGCGTGTCGCACCAGACGGCGGGCGCATCCGGCGCGGCAGTCTGTACGGGCTGCAGAAGCCGCGTGTCGCGACAGCCCGGCGCTTCGCAGAACAGATATCCGCCGTCAAATTCCGCAGGCGGCACAGTGCCCGGCGCGAGCAGGTACAGCTCCGCGGCGGGTTCTCTTTTTTCTTCATCAAAGCCCGCAATGCCGCATTTCAAGGCAGAACCGGGCGGAAATGGATACAGAATCATGGACAAGCCGCCTTTCCTGTGATATAATGCTATGTATAAAACTATGAGATTGCAGGAAAAGCTATGCCGTTTTCATTTTTGCCCCGCATGATCTACCCGCATCTGACCGACGTGCGCGCCGAGGATCTGACCGCGCGCGGCGTCTCGTTCCTGATGCTGGATTTTGACAACACCATCGTCCCCTACACGACGAGCGAACCGACGCCGGAAATGGCCGCGTGGCTGGGAGCCATGCAGGCCTCCGGGATCGGCCTTTGCGTCGTGTCAAACAGCAGAAAGCCGCGCGTTGTGACCTTCTGCGAGAAATACGGGCTGGACTGCATCACGCACGCGAAAAAGCCCTTTTCGCGCGGCATCCGCGCGTGTCTGGCGCGCTTTTCGCTGGAACCGGCCCGCTGCGCGCTCGTGGGCGATCAGATCTACACGGACGTACTGGGCGCAAACTGCGCGGGGGTGCAGTCGATCCTGATCTCGGCAATTCATAACCATACCATATGGCTGAAGCTCCGGCACGTGGCCGAGCTTCCCTTTATTGCAATCGGAAAATGGAGGATCCAACATGAAAAACATTGAAAAGTACCAGAAGCTCATCGCAAAGGGCGAGGTCGACGCGCTGCTGCTGACCTCGAAGCACAACCGGCAGTATGCCGCGGAATACTGCATCGCAGAGGGCGTCGCCGTCATCTGCAAGACGCAGAGCTATTATTTCACCGACTTCCGCTATATCGAGTCGGCACAGAAGAACCTGCCGGGCTTTGCCGTGAAGATGGTCGATACGGAGCACCCGTACACAAAGCTGATCAACGAGGCCATTTCCGACAATACTGTCAAGACCATCGGCTTTGAGGACGATACGCTGACCGTGGAGGAATATACGCTCTACAACACGAAGCTCAACGCCGTCCTGCATCCCTACGCCGCCGAGATCAACGCTCCGCGCGCAAGCAAGGAGCCGTGGGAAATTGAATACATGAAAAAGGCGCAGGAGATCACCGACCGCACCTTTGACGATCTTCTGAACGTCATCCATCCGGGCATGACGGAAAAGGAGCTGTGCGCGGAACTCATCTACCGGCTCTACAAATACGGCTCCGAAGGCCCGTCGTTCGACCCCATCACCGTCTCCGGCCCCAACACCAGCCTGCCGCACGGCGTTCCGTCCGAGCGCGTTCTGCAGTACGGCGATTTCGTCACCATGGATTTCGGCTGCCTGTACCACGGCTACTGCTCCGACATGACCCGCACCATCGCGCTGGGCTACGTGTCCGAGAAGATGGACAAGGTCTATCATACCGTGCTCGAGGCGCAGCTGGCGGGCATCGCCGCGACAAAGGCAGGCGTCACCGGCAAGGAGATGGACGCAGCCGCGCGGAATGTGATCAACGCCGCAGGCTTTGAGGGGCTGTTCGGCCACAGCTACGGTCACAGCCTCGGCCTTCTCATCCATGAGGGGCCGTATGCCAACACGCGCAACGACAAGCCCATGCCCGCAGGCGCGGTCGTATCGGCAGAGCCGGGCATCTATATCCCGGACGAATTCGGCGTGCGCATCGAGGATGTGACCGTCATCACCGAAACCGGCTGCGAGATCCTGACGAAGAGCCCGAAAAATTTGATTATTTTATAAAATATCTTGAAAAGCCGAGCAAAATAGTGTAAAATCAAAACGCTATTTTATTTGTTGGTGTATTCTACACGTATATTGGAGGAATATTTTTATGGCTACTATTACCGCTGGCGATTTCAGAAACGGTAAAACATTTGAGATGGACGGCAAGATCATGCAGGTCGTGGAGTTCCAGCACGTCAAGCCCGGCAAGGGCGCCGCATTCGTCCGCACGAAGATGAAGAACGTCGTGACCGGCGCCGTGACCGAGACCTCTTTCAACCCGACTGCAAAGTTCGAAGAGGCTTTCATCGAGCGCAAGGATTATGAGTACAGCTACAACGACGGCGATCTGTACTACTTCATGGATCAGGAGACGTACGACATGGTTCCCGTCAGCAAGGATATGCTCGACGACTCCTTCAAGTTCATCAAGGAAAACACCCCGGTCAAGCTCCTGAGCTACAAGGGCAACGTCTTCAGCGTCGAAACGCCGAACTTCGTCGAGCTGACCGTTACCAAGGCCGATCCGGGCGTCAAGGGCGACACCGCTACCAACGTCACCAAGCCCGCGACCGTCGAGACGGGCGCGGAGATCAAGGTTCCCCTGTTCATCAACGAGGGCGAAAAGATCCAGATCGACACCCGCACGGGCGAATATCTGGGCCGAGTCAAGGGTTAATCCAAACGTCAGCGAAAGGCAAACCGCCGGAAAGGAGATTTTACGATGACGCTTTCTGAAAAATCCGCATATCTCAAGGGCCTGATGGAGGGCATGAAGCTCGACACCGAAACTAACGAGGGCAAACTGATCTCTGAGATCATCAGTATGCTTCAGGACGTGGCTGAGAATGTTTCCGATCTGGAAGAAGTCGTGGACTGCATTTCCGATGAGCTCGACTGCATCGAAGAGGATCTCGACAACATCGACGATTACCTGATGGACGACGATGACGACGAGTATGACGACTACGACGAAGACGAGGACTACGAAGACGACGAGGACGACGACGATCAGAACGAGTACGACTTCGGCAGCGAAACGCTCTATGAGGTCAAGTGCCCCACCTGCGGCGAAGTCATCACCATCGACGAGGAAATGCTCGACGAGGGCGCGACGACCTGCCCGAACTGCGGCGAAGAGCTGGAGTTCGACATGGAAGACGAGGACTCCGAAGAGGACGAGTAATCAAAATTCAAAAAACGCCGCCCGGCTGGGCGGCGTTTTTTTCCTGTCGGCAGCATTCTCCATACGGTGCCAGCGGCTTATTCGGCCCACTGGCTGTACAATCCGCGCATCCACGCGGCAACATCCATGCCGTAGACCCGGTCAAGATTTGCGGGGGTCAGGACGTCGTTCGCCCGGCCCAGTGCGATCTTGCGGCCGCTGTCCATCAGCAGCGCATCCGTGCCAAAGGCCCGCGCAAGAGACAGATCGTGCACCACGCTCACCACAGCGCGGCCCGGCGTTTGCAGCCACTGGCCGATCAGGGCGAAGATCTGCTTCTGATAGATGAGATCGAGATGGTTCGTCGGCTCGTCGAGCAGCAGGAGCTTCGGGTCCTGCGCCAGAACCTGCGCGAGGAACGTGCGCTGCAGCTCGCCGCCGGAGAGCGTCAGAACCGACTGCCGCCGCTTGTCCTGCAGGCCGGTGAGCGTCAGCGCCTGCTCGACGTGCCCGGCGTCGTCCTCCCGGCTGCGGCCGAACACGCCTCCTGCATAGGCGAAGCGCCCAAGGCGCACGACCTCCTCGACTGTGAAGCCGTAGCCGACAAAGTGGTTCTGCGCCAGAACGCCGATGGCCCGCGCGCGAAGCGCGGGCTTCATGCTCCTTACATTCTGTCCTTCAAACAGCACGCGGCCCGTATACGGCGTCCCCTGCGTGATGGCGGCAAGCGCTGTCGATTTGCCTGCCCCGTTCGGGCCTGCGATCATGAGCCACTGCCCCTCGGAAACGGAAAAGGAGAGCGCGTCGACGATCTGCTTTGTCCCGTACTGCACCGAAAGACGGTCGACATCCAGCATCGGCATATCAGTGCTCCTTTCTCGACTGATAGAAGATCACCACGAATACGATCGCGCCCACAAAGCTCGTGACCACGCCGATGGGCAGCTCCAGCGGATTCAATAGAATGCGCGCAATGAGATCGGCCAGCATCAGAAAGACCGCTCCGCCGAACATCGCCGCCGGAAGCAGCCGCTTGTGGTTCGGCCCGACCAGCATCCGCGCCATATGCGGCGTAACAAGGCCGACAAAGCCGATCGTCCCGCCGATGGACACGCACACGCCGATGAGCATGGAAACCATAATGAGCAGCACGAGCTTGGCCCGCTTCACGTCCACGCCGATCTGCCGGGCGTTGTCCTCCCCAACGGCAAAGGCGTTGAGGATCTGCGCGTGCAGCAGGATGACCGTGCCGCAGATCAAAAGCGCGCCTGCCAGCACGGCGGCATTCTGATATGTGCTGCCGCTCAGGGAGCCCATCGTCCAGAACGTGATGCGCTGGACCTTGTCGGCAGCGAAGGTGATGACGATGCTCATAATGCTGGAGACGAACATGGAGAAGATCACACCGATCAGGATGATCGTGTTCGTCGACAGAGAACGGTCGAGCTTATAGGAAAGGCCGAGAATGACAAGCAGCGATAAGAACGCGAACACGATCGCCATACCCATTGTCCCCGCGAACGGCAGACCCGGCAGCGTCACGCCGAAGGCAATGGCAATGACCGCGCCGAGCGACGCGCCGGACGAAACGCCGAGCGTCGAGCCGTCGGCCAGCGGGTTTTTGAGCAGTCCCTGCATCGCTGCGCCTGCCAGAGACAACGCTGCGCCCGTCAGTGCCACGCACAGAACACGCGGCAGGCGGATGGGCAGAATGGACGAAACAAGACCCACGGGCGTCTCGCCGCCCGTGAGCTTCGCCGCAAAATAGGCAAGCGTGTCCGCAAGCGGAATGCGGACGCTCCCCACGCAGACGCAGAGGCACAGCACGGCCAGCGTCACGAGCGTAAAGAGCAGGTATTCCCAGAGCCTGAACGTTTCGTGATACCGGCGCATGCTGTGCCTCCTGTTTTCAGAGTGGTATTTCCGGATTATTCGCCGTAGACAAAGTCATACAGAGCCTTCGCGCCGTCGGCCAGACGCGGGGCCGGGCGGGACAGCTCGTTGTTCGGCAGATTGAGGATCTTGCCGTTTTTGACAGCGGTGACGTTTTCCCAACCGGTGCGGGAGAGGATCTCCTCCTCCGGCGTCGGGCCCTCGCCAAAGTACATGGAGATGGTCACGATGTAATCCGGGTTGCGCTCAAGCACCTGCTCCTCGGAGATCTCGCCCCAGCCGGTCACGTCGGCAAAGCAGTTCGTCAGGCCCAGCATATTGGCGATCTCGTCCATGAATGTGCCGGAGCCTGCCGTCCAGAGGCCGTACTGCAGCGGGGAGACCTCAAAGTAAACGGTCTTCGTGCCGTCCCCGGCGTTTGCCTTGATCTCGTCGAAGGTCTTCTGCATACTCTCGACAATGGACGCAGCCTCGGCCTGCCGGCCAACCAGCTCGCCGATCATGCTGATGGCGGTATAGGTACCCTCGATGTCCTGCGCGTCGCTCACGACGACGCGGACGCCGGCGGCCTCCAGCTGCTGCACCTGCTCGTCGGTCTGGGCCATGGTGCTCATGAGCAGCACCTGCGGCTCGAGCGCGATGATCTGCTCGATGTTCGTGTCGTAGCCGGACTGGACGGAGGGAACGTCCAGGACCTCCGCCGGATAGTCGCAGTATTCGCCGCGGCCGACCAGCAGATCGCCCGCGCCCAGCGCGTAGAGGATCTCACAGTCGGAGGCCGTCAGCGCGACGACGCGCTCTGCGGGCGCGTCCAGCGTGATCTCCCGGCCGGTCATGTCGGTCAGGGTAACGGCGGAGGCGGTGTCCTCTGCTTCCGGTTCCTCTGCGGGAGCCGGTTCTTCTTCTGCGGGGGCAGATGTTTCCGTTTCCGGAGCCGTCTCGCTCTGGGCGGGTTCTTCCTGTGCAGGCTCCGTCTTCGCGGCGCAGCCGGTCAGCACGGCCAGCAGCATCACCGCCGCCAGCAGCAGGGCAAGAAGTTGATTCTTTTTCATAACAGTATCTCCTTGTTTGTGATAAAGCGCCTTCCTGCGGCATTTGTCCGTATGGAAGGACCTATATTTTACCTGCAAACGGGAGATTTGTCAAGCTTCCGTGCATCACGGCCCGTGAGCGCCAATGCCTCCGGCGGCTCCATCTTTTCCGCCTTGCCGGAAAAGATGGGGAAGAAAAGGGGCGCTGGATTACGTTTGGTGCATCCTGCGGGTGCAGTTCATGCAAGCACCCGCTTTATAGTCGCTGCGAGCACACATACTCACCCTACGGGCGCTATGGTACGCGCCGCCTGTTACGGTACACCGAATTTGCAAGCAGCTGCGATTCAATATCTGCGGTGAAAACGCTTTGCGTTTGAAATTTGCAAGGCAGTACAGATTCGCCGCAGTCCCCTCAAAGCCTCCTCTTGCCGCGTCCCGCGCGGTAAGAGGAGGCTTTTGGCTTATCGCAGGCCTCGTTCCGGCAAGGCCATGGCTTCCCGGCGAACCCAGCATCAGCGGTTCGACGGGAAAAAAGGAGGAAGCGGCCTTAGAGGATAAGAGGCTCCGCGAACAGCGGGGCCTCGTTCCGGCAAGGCCGTTTCCGACTATCCGACGCCGCCGATCCAGCGGAACCCTCTTCCGTTCGTCAGATCGGGCTGCGGGGTGTCGACAGACGTCTCCACGATTTCCAGATTCTCTGCGATCCGTTCCGCATCGTCCCAGCCGGCGCTGATAATGACGACGCAGAGCTTCTCCCGGTCGTACAGCAGAAGCATCTGCGTGGTCCACTCCTCCGGCGCGTCGGAGCCTGGACTTGAACGCTGCCAGTGTGTCTCGACCCACGACGCGTCGTAGGGGCCGATCGTCCCCTGCTTTGTGATCTCCGTCCGCGTACCGCCGCAGAGGAAGTCGCACCCGGCGACCGTGTTGGCGGACATACACTGCACGCTGTAGTCCTTCCGCACGTCCTGCACGGCAAAGAGGTCGTAGGTATAGACCACCAGCTCCCGCTCGTCCTGCGGCAGACTCTGCGCCTGTTCGGCGTCCCGCTGGGCGATCACGTCATAGGCCGTTTGGGTGTAGCCCGTGCCCCAGCCCTCCGGCAGCCAACCGAGCCGCATACCGCAGACCTTTCCCTTTGTCCGGCCCTCGGTATCGAAGCTGATGGGGTTGTTCCACTCAAACGGCGTGTCCACCAGAATCGTCTTTTTGTTTTCCTCGTCATAGCGGAGCGTGTCCGGCATGATGTAGCTTCCCGCACCGTCCCGGACCGACGCGTAATGCACGATCGCCGCCGCGCCGCACAAAACGGCGACGGCCGCCGCTGCGATCAGCACAAGGCCGACCGGCCGCCGCTTTTTCAGCCCCGGCAGCTTGGCCCTTGTTTTTTCCCAAATTCGCTCCGCGTCCGCGTCCCGGCTCAGCGAAACGGTGTTTTCCTCATAGTCCTCAAACAGGCTCTGCACAGAGATCTTCAATCTGCACGTCTCCTTTCTGTAATTCCGTCCTCAGCGCCTGCCGTCCGCGCAAAAGGCGGCTGCGGACCGTGCTGGGGTTCATATGCAGCGCCTCCGCGATCTGTCCGGCTGTCTGGTTGTAGTAATACCGGCGCAGAAAAATTTCCCGGTCCTCCGGCTTGAGCGCTGCCAGCGCTGCGTTTAAAAGCGCGCTGCGCTCCTTCGCCTCCAGCAGCTTCTGCGCGTCGCGGTCGTCGACGAGGATGCAGTCCTCGTCCCGGACGAGCTGCAAGTGCTGCCTGCGCAAAAAGCTGATCGCCTGATTGCGCGCGACCTTGCCCAGCCAGCCGCGCAGATGCTCCGTCCGAAGCGGCTGCGGTGCGCGCCACAGCGC
>ENA-USUJ01001027-USUJ01001027.1-human-gut-metagenome-genome-assembly--contig:-NODE-1027-length-24666-cov-10.836634_pt1 | contig 24666 bp, 13 predicted proteins | sample MGYA00250061_ERZ773398 | MGnify/ENA primary metagenome ERZ773398 (study PRJEB29103, sample SAMN06111992) | human gut metagenome | biome: human gut; feature: ankylosing spondylitis patient; material... | reverse complement strand
ATTGGGTCTGCCTTACCGTTAGAGAACAAAAAACCATCCGTGACGATCAAGATGCTCTTGAAACCGTTGTCTTTGAGAAATTTGGGAAGCTGTGAAATGCTGCCCGGACCGGACAAAGTCTTTTTGCATTGATTCCAAGGAAGGAAATACATTGCAAGACGCATTGTTTGCTGATAAATTCTGCAACCGATTGTTTTAAGAACCATAAGTCTCTTCTCTCCTTATCGCTTTGCCGCGATGTCAGTATTCTTATTAAAGTAATAATATTCTATCACCAAATATACGAATGTACAAGAAAAAATCGTCCACAAAACACATTTTTCTTCAAAAGTCGCTTATATCGGGGCAAAACATGAAAAATCCCCGCGTTTGCGGAGACTTTTTCATTGGTTTTTATTAGCGGCAATTTTACGAAACGCTCTTTATTTCGTTTTTACGCCGATAGTGATGTTCATAAACTCAATTCTAAGCACCGCAGTCTTCGCGCCGTCTTTTTCGCCGAGCGTAAACACTCCGAAGGGCGCGGTTTTGTCGTTGTCTTTGAGCGCGCCTATATAAATTGCGGTGTATTCCTTGCCATCCGCACCTTTTAGTTTGCGAATTCCGTACGTCTGGTCAAAAGTGAGTTGAAGCACGGTGTCCGCGGGGATTTTCGAGAGCAAATCCGCAGGCAACGCCATATTCTCGGCAACGTAAGCAAGTGCTTCTTTTACGCCGTCGTCTTCATAATCGAGCCCGGTAATATTAAAGCCGAGACTGTGATGAATAAGTTCGAGCGCGCCTTCAAGATCTGTCTGAGAAAGTTTTGCGGCAAACCCCGGGAACATCGGTTCGACGTAGCCGTTCACGCTACCTTTTATATCAAAGGACGTAAGTGCCGCGCTTATGTCTATGTTGTTGTCTTCCAAAAGTCCTTGTATCTTGCCGAAAACGCCGTCTTTCGTGGTGAGTTGCATATGCATCGTACCGTCGGGTCTGAACTCGAAATAAGTCTTGTCCATATCGACTGCAATCTCTTCGATTGCTTTCACGAAAAAAGAGGGAGTATCCATTATTTGGAGCACGGAATCGTCGATATAAAATCTCGTGGTCTCCGAAAACGCGTCGTGCTTGATTGCGAAGCTGCTTTCAAAATTCTTCATCGCAACACTCGTATCGCATGCGGTGAAAACGAATACGCACGCCGTCATAGCGGCAACGAGACATATTATAGTCAAAATTTTAACAACGCTTTTCTTCATAGCCGCACTCCTTAATAATTCACGGGCGTATAGCCTTCGATTGCGTTGAAATATTCGAGCGTAGCGTCGTAATAAGTCGTTGCGCCGTTCACTGCGTTCTTTGCGCTTTGAGCGTCGAAGCCTTCGATTGTCGAATACATTCTGTCGATTTGTTCACACTTTATCGCCTTGTATTTTTCAAGTGCGTCCTTTGCGCCCATACCCCATTCGTCAAGGAGTTTTTGCGTTTCCGCCGCAATGATTGCGTGTCCGAGATTTGACGGGTGCGTGTAGTCTGCATATATAAGTTTTCTTGCAAAACTATTTTGCGTCAGATTTACTATGCTTTCACCGTCTTTCTCGTCTCTTGCGGCAAAATCGTTGAACGCTTTGTTGATGTCGAGAACGTAAACGGGGGCGTCCTGATGATTGTCGTTGTACTCGTCAATCATTCCGTTGAGTTTTTCCAAAATGTCCTGCGCAAGTTCGCGAAGTTTCTGATACGTATCATAGCCGCGGTTTGCAAGTGCCTGTCTGTACGCCGGCGTGATAAGTTTCGTATCTTCGACGACGGGATTGTACACTTTTTGGAAAATTATCTTTGCATTCGGATTGAGTGTACGAAGTCTTGCGACGATGTCTTCGATATCCTGATAAGTGTTTGGAAAATTGAAAATCGAGTCTTCCGCACCCTGATTTTGTCCGTAAACGAGCGTCTTTCCGTCTTGCGCAAAATCAATCATGGGACGGATGGGCGTTTCGTCGTCATCATTCACGCCGCCGTCGTGCAAATACTCGAACAACGTATGGTTGTCTTCATATTTTCTCTTGAGCGACGCTTCGTTGTCCGCACCGTCAAAACACGCCTGATACCATCTTTCGCCGTCCGTCTTGCCTTCGTTGATGTCGGCAACTTCCATAAGCATTGCGCCGAGATCGAATTGAAGCGCGTTGTTGCCGAGAACGGAGATGTGGATAATATCCGCTTGCTTTATGTGTGTCTGAATGAGCGTTGCGGTCTCGCTTTCACGGCTTATGACTTGCAAAAGGCCTTCGCCGTTTTTCTTATCCGCCATATTGCCCGACGTAAGATGTCCCGACATCGAATGATTGTAATAATTGAAGCCGTTGACTCTGCCGATGAGCGCGTAATATCCGTAATTGTCACGCTCGGACACGGGCGACGCGCCTATAAGCGCTTCCGCAATAGAGTCTCCGAGAAAAACTATCGTCGGGCTGTCGCTCGAATCGTCGCACGCAACCAAAGTCAGCGTGAACACGATTATCAGAACGGCAACCGTGAGAATGCTCAGAATTTTTTTCATATTTACCCCTTTCCTTAGGCGCAATGCGCCTTTGCTTTCATACTGTCGCGCTTAAACTTTACGCTTTTTCCACAAAACAAACTTTCTTCATCTTTTGCTCTTTGAGCGGTCTGTCGTTGTAGTTTGTTTCAACATCCGCGATTCTGTCCACTGCGTCCATACCTTCAACCACTTTGCCGAACGACGCGTATTGTCCGTCAAGAAACTTTGCGTCGGCGTGGCAGATAAAGAATTGCGACGACGCGGAATTCGGGAACTGACTTCTTGCCATAGAAATGACTCCGCGTTCGTGAGAGAGCGGATTGTTGACTCCGTTCATGCGGAATTCGCCTTTTATCGTCTCTTTGCTTCCGCCCATACCCGTGCCTTGCGGGTCGCCGCCCTGAATCATAAATCCCGAGATGACGCGGTGAAAAATAAGTCCGTCGTAAAAGCCTTGCGAGACGAGTTTTTTGAAGTTTGCCACAGTTATCGGTGCAACTTTTTCGTTGAGTTCCACGACGATAGTATCGCCGTTTTGCATTTCGATTTTGACGAAATCCGTTTGTTTGTCGGTTTCTATAAATGCCATAATCGCTCCTTTATCGATATATTTTAAGTTAATAAAACTTCGTTTTTGTCACAAACTGTTTTTCGCAATGGCTGTCGCAACCGCTTTTGCGCTTGAAAAAGCCCATTGCAGATTGTATCCGCCGCAGTCTCCGTCAACGTCGAGCGCTTCGCCTATGGCGTATGCGTTCTTTGCTTTTAGCGACATAAGGTTTTCGTCGAATTCTCTTACGTCCAAACCGCCCGACATAACTTGCGCAAGCGACGAGTCGGCAAGCCCTTCTATCGTGAATCTATAATTCTTTATCGCATTTGCAAGCGCACCGATTTTGCTTGCCGCCTTGTCCTGTGCGTCGCAACCTGCCGCCCATATTATACGCTCCTGCACTTTTGAATGGAACGTACCGAGAAGCAATTCCGCAACGGTGCAACCGTTGTCTCTTTTTCTCAAAATGTCTTCGACTTCCGCCTTAGAATATTCGGGCATAAAGTCAACCGTCATCATATCTCCGATTTTCGCTCTGCCCCTTGCAATCTCGCTTGAAAGGTTGAATGCGGCAATTCCGCTCACACCGAAATCTTTGAAGAGCACTTCGCCCACTTCATAGCGATAGCCTATGCGCACTCCTGCCTTCACTCTCACGCCTTGCAAACTTTTGAGCGGCTCTTTGTTGGTCTTGATAGGGACCAAAGACGGCACACTCGGGCGCACTTTGTGTCCCAAGCCTTCAAACAACGCGGTGCTGTCCTTGCCGAACGTTGCGCACGAGCCTGTCGCAAGCACGACGTTTTCCGTCTCGAAAGAAAACGATTGATTCGGTTTCCCTTCGCACTTCACAACGCCGCTCACGTTGAATCTGTCGTTGAAATTTTCGATGAAATTGACGGTGTGGGAGCAAAGCGTTTCGACGCCGTTTCTTTCGACGGCACGGCGCAAAACGTCAAGCACGCTTGCCGCGCACTCGCTGTACGGATACACTCTCTTGTCAACGACTTTCGTGATAAGTCCCATTTTCTCGAAACTCGCAATCGTGTCGTGTGCGTCGAATTTGTCGAGAAATTCTTCAACGAAACTCGGCTTGTTGTAATGCACGATGTTCATATCGAGATTCGTGAGATTGCACTTTCCGTTGCCCGTTGCAAGCAACTTTTTCCCCACCCTGTCGTTGCCTTCGAGAATGGCGATTTTAAGTGACGGCGGAAGCATTGCGGCAAGAAAAAGTCCGCCCGCGCCGCCGCCTATGATAATAACGTCGTATTTTTGCGTATTCATAGATTTATTTTATCACACGCACGTGAATAAATCAATGTGCAAATGGTTGCGTTTTGAAATAATGAACCGATTTTTATCTCTGAGTTTTTCAAAATTCGAGCGAATTCGACTTTGTATTTCATTTTTGCGTTTCGGGTTCGGTTTCAACGAAAAAAGCGAAGCAAAACGCTTCGCTTTTTCATATCTCAAAAAAATTGTTTACACTAGTGTTGCAAGCGGCAATAACAATGCCGAACCCGCCGCTATACCGCCGCCGACAAGCGCGACGATGATGACGAAATAGAGTATCACTGCCACCACCGATACGCAAACAGAGACGAGACAACCGATGCCTGCCGCACGGGAACGCTTCGGATAATCGTCCTTCCACACGAGCCAAAGGATAAATCCGACGATAGGAATGAAGAATCCCAACACTCCCCAGCCTGCCGCTCCGTCGTCACCGCTGTTTGACGAAGTTTGCGTTTGCGTGCAGGTTGCGCCCTGAACGCCGTTGAACTGTTGCGCCTGTTGCGGACGATTGACGTAATACTCGCCCTTTTCGCTCATTGCGTTCACGTTTTGCGTGCCGATTTGAGACACGGTGAAAGACGTTATCGGCGCGTTGTTGGCAAAATCGAAAATCGTTTTGATGATTGCTCCGCAAACGGGGCATTTTGCAAGTATGCAAATGAGATTGCCTTTGAAATCGAAAGCGATTTCCCATTGCACGTTATGTTCTCCGCAGAGCGGGCAAGACGGAATTGCGGCTGAAATCTTGTTTTGAGCAATCAGTCCGACGCCGTCGTTGTATCTTTGAAAATCCATATTTATCACTCCTTTCTTATTGACTATATAATATCATCACTTTTCTTTCAAGTCAACGATTGAAAATCACTCGAAAAATATCGCATAATGCAATATATTGCACCTTAGGAGCAAATGCGTGCAATCTCTCGACAAAACTTAGAAAAAGTTATAATATAATTCAGTAAGCACCCATGGCGCAACTGGATAGCGCATCAGATTCCGATTCTGACGGTTGGCGGTTCGAATCCGTTTGGGTGCGCCATTCCAAGACCTTTGCGTTTTGCAAAGGTCTTTTTTTGCTACCAAACGGATTCAGTACCTGTTGCTGACGCGATTGACACTTCGTGTAGCAATCGCTATTATGTTCGCTTTGCTCGCTACAAGTCCGCCTATATGCACCTTTCGACTTTGGACTTTGCATAAATCGCTATTACGCTCACTTTGCTCACTACGAATCCGTTTGGGTGCGCCATTCCAAGACCTTTGCGTTTTGCAAAGGTCTTTTTTCGGTGACCGCAAGCAAAGACAAATCAAGCGCATAGCATTTGAGTTTGTCGCGCGCAGCGGACATACCACCGGAGAAATTTCTTCAAAATCACTTCTGACTGTCTCTTAATTAAACGAAATACCCACGGTGTGCCACTTGCGTACATCAAATACAAGTCCCGTGTCAACTATGGTTCCTTCATAGTCAATATAAAGGCTATTATCTGTGAAAAATTAGACATAGAATTAGCTGATGGCATAGAAATAGGAGGATTTAAATCCTCCTATTTTTACATTAATTCTACCATGAACTCGCCATCCATTATTGATTAGTGTTTCCTAAGCTTTCCTATTGGCTCCCAAATGGTTCCATCACCCAACAAATTTTCCGCGTATGTTCTGTCGAGAACATAATTAGGGTCTACATCAAACAAATATTCACGATATGCCCTTTCCTTTTTATTTTTTCTACTTTCTGTTTGCGGATATCCTGACTCAACAAATCTAGATATTTTACCCTCGACATAATCAATAAAACCGGTTATGTAAACATCTTTTTCCCTAAATGAATACCATACTATTTCGACAGAGTTCTCATTATAATAATAGAAAATATAATTTAATATAGTTCCATCATCATCAAATCTTTCGGTAAGACGCAGGCGATCTTGCTCATCAAAGTAGTAGGAATAATGCCTTGATTTTTCATTTTTAGTAAGCCGTCCTTTATACGTTATATATTTGCCTATTTCCATATCCGGCCAAAACATCCCATACAAATCGATTCCTCTGCTCATGAGTTTTTTGGGACATTGCAAGATGATATCTTCGTGTTCATCCAAACAATTTCGATGCCTTTGAGCTATATCTAGCAATCTTGTAAACACTTCTTCATCATATTTTGCCATATTATTTCAAGCCTCCTAAAACATTTTTATAAAACAACAACATATCTTTTACACCATCGCTAACAATTGTTTCCATTAGATAAAAAAGCTTCTATAGTCTCTAGATATGTCAATCCCATAAATTCGCCGCGAATTTATTATTTTATATCGTCAAGCGGAAGCGGCGTAACGTCAAAACTTCCGTCGTCGAAAATGTCGATGAGCGTGCCGCCGCGTTGCGTGTGGCGATCCATGATGCCCTTGTAGGCGTTGTAGTCTATGCTCATGCCGTATGTCAATCGTATGCCCTGATAGGTGATTGACAACGTGTTGAGATGGTCGTGTCCCATAAACATGCCCTTGCAACTGCCAAACTTCACCATTTCGGAGAAAAACTTGCCTTCCACTGTTTTGGGATATCCGAAATAGTTGTCTTTTTCCTGCACGAAACCGCAATGATAGGTCGCTTCACCCGTCTTTTTGTAGCACTTCTCCCAACCTTCCTTGAATTCTTTCGGCGGAATGTGGAAGAACGCGAGCGATTTTGCCTTTTCTCCGTCTTTGCTCAATGTATCGATTTCGTTTTTATACCACTCAATCTGGTCGTCGTGAATGACGTCGAAACCGCTGAAAAAGTTCCAGGTGAGATAGGCGTTGCTGTCAACGAACATAAGCGCGGTGTTGAGCGAGCCGTCTTCGTTGAGCAGGGGTATTGAGTAGTTGCCGTCGCCCGTGATATTCTCGTCGCCGTGTCTGAACAGGCAATGTTTGAGCGCACCGTAAAAATCACCGAGTTGTTTTTTGTTTGCCCTTGCCCACACTTCGCTGTCGTGATTGCCGAACACAACCGTCCACGGCTTGCCGAGTTTCTCCATAACGGTGGCGAACATTTCGCTCGCTTTAAGGTTGTTGAAACTGCCCTGATTGAGCCACGGCATCGGATACACCATATCCCCCGTCACGACCACGAAATCGGCGTTTGATGCGTTCACGATTGTCTCGACTGCCGCAAGCGCGAGTTTGTCTTTTTTTCTCGTTGCGAGAGAACCGCCGATGTGAATATCGGTGAGCTGCAATATTCTGAACGGCTTGCCGTTTTCTTTCACCGCGACGTATCTTCCGTCGCGCGTTTCAAAATGAGCCATTAGCACTCCTTATTTTTACAAAATCAGCTTCTTGATTGATTGTCATCAAGTTTTGCACCGCACACCGAACACACATGATCACTTGCCTTGTTCTTCGCGCCACAATAAGTGCATATAATCGTTTTCTTTCCTTTTTCCAGTTCAATCTCATTTTCAAGTTTTGCAACTCGCAATTCTTTTTCAAGTGATGAAATTTCAGAATCTGTTTCGGAGATTTCTTCAAGAGCCGATTCCACGCCTTCGACGTATGCGTTGTGTTTGTCTTCTTCGGTCACGACGATTTCAACGATGTCCGCAGGATTGACCTTGCCGTAAAGTTCTGCAACGAGTGATTCTCTTTCTTTTGATTCTTCGTCGGTGAGAGTCTTGCCGGATTTTCTTGCTTCGATGAAATAGCGTATGCGAGTGAGTTTCGCGCTCGTGATTTTGTATCTGAAAGACGCAATAAGCGCAACGGTGATGAACACCGCAACCGAAATGCCGAGAACGAGACGTATCGTGAGCAACACTTTGTCGCTTTGCGGGATGTATGCCGCAACGTCGTCCGACTTGTTTTCAACGTAGCCGAGACCGCCGATAATCCAGCCGACCATACCCACGCCGAGTGCGCCGCCGACCTTTCTAGCAAGAGTCATCATGCCGCTGTACGTGCCGGTGGGTCTTGCGCCGGTTGCCATTTCCGCAACGTCGACGGTGTCGGGGAATATAATCCAAGGCATCATTTGCGCACCGCCGAAGCCCAAGCCCATGATGAGCGCGACGATGGGGACGAGAATGGGCGGTGCCCAACTCGGATCCATAACCGCAAGCATAATGCCGCCGCCGATATAGAACGGCAAGCCCATGCGGAAAGCAAATTGTTTGCTCTTCTTGTCCATCATGACGCGAGCGAGCGGGAACATTACCACAGCCGCCACCATAAGCGGAGCAATGATGAAGAGCGAAGACATCTTCATGCCGAACAGTTCATAGCCGTGCCACACGTCCGTTGCGTAATAAACGGCGAGTGCGGAGATAATGTCCATGCACATAAACGCGGTGACGTACATCACGATATGCCAGCGGTACGAGCGGTTTTTGTACGGAATCGCGTAACTGTTGACGAATTGTTTGAAATTGAATCTCTGTTTCGGAGTTTTGGGATTGATACGTTCTTTGACGAAGATACCGCAAATGACGAGACCGCCGCCGAACAGCGTTCCGAAAATTATGCTCATGCAGAGCCAGAAATCGACGGACGAAAGTTGCGGCATGAAAAGGAAGCCCGTTCCGTCCGGATTTGTGAGTGCTTCGATGAACACGAGCGGAAGAACGTATCCGAGCCCCGACGCGATTGCCGTGAAAACGAGTTTGACGGTGTTTGCATTGTTGCGCTCTCTAAAAGACGGGGTTATGTCGCTTGCCATCGAGCAATACGGCACTTGCGTGACCGTCGAACACGTGTTCCATATAAGATATAGGATGATTATATACGCCGTAAATCCGCCGACGGACATTCCCCACTCCCTTGCGGGCAGGAACACGAAGAAAATGCAAACGAACAGCGATATGCCGCCGAAGAACATATACGGCTTACGTCTGCCCCACTTTCCGCGCGTGTTGTCTGAAATGAAGCCCATAAACGGGTCGGTGATAGCGTCCCACAGTTTTGCGAGCATCATAATGGTGGAAGCCACCGTCATTGCGATGCCGTTTTTGGTCATGTAGGCAAGCATAACGCAAGACATCATGCTCACGCCGCCGCCGTCCATGAGACCGCCGATACCATAGGCGAGTTTCTCTTTGAGCGGCACTCTGTCCGCTTCCGCAATAGGCTCGAGAGCCACGTCGTTTTTCTTATTCTTTTTCATAAACGTCCCTTTTGGTGAATTTATGGATATATTCTAACATATTTATGGGGTATATCTCAATAGATATTTAACATTTAATATATATATATTCTTTGCCGGATATTGCTTGCTATTGACATAAATCGGACAAACTGTTAAAATATAAAAAAACTTTCAAGGTGGCAAAATGAGCAAACCTATCGTTGCGATAATGTACGACTTTGACAAAACTCTCTGCACGCGCGATATGCAGGAGTACACTTTCATCCCCGGCCTTGGCATGCAACCGGACGATTTTTGGAGCGGAACGGGCGAGATTGCGTCAAAAGAGCAGATGGACAGCGTGCTGACGTATATGTATTGCATGATCACAAAATCAGAGCAAACGGGCAAACCGTTCACGCGCGGAGACCTTGTGGAATGCGGAAAACATATCGAATATCTCCCCGGCGTTAAGGAATGGTTTAAAAGAGTCAACGAATACGGCGAAGAAGCAGGCGTGAAAGTGGAACACTACGTTCTCTCTTCGGGACTTAAAGAAATCATAGAAGGCTCGAGCATAGCAAAGTTCTTCAAAAAGATTTTTGCAAGCGAATTTCTCTACGACTCCGAAACGGGCAAACCTATTTGGGCAAAAATGGCGGTCAACTACACCAACAAAACCCAATTTGTATATCGCATCAACAAAGGCGTGCTTGACATCAGCAACAACGTGGACGTCAACGCGTCCCGCCCCGACGACGACAGACGCGTGTATTTCAACAACATGATCTACATCGGCGACGGCTTGACGGACGTGCCTTGCATGAAACTTGTCAAACAATCGGGCGGACACTCCATTGCACTGTACCAAAACGGACAAAAAGACAAAGTGCAACCCTTGCTCAAACACGAACGTGTGGACTGGATATTCGAAGCGGACTATCGCGCGGGCAAAGCACTTGACAAAGCCATGCACGACCTTATCAGCAAACTCGGCGTTGACAACACCCTGATCCGTCTCAACAAATCGCAACTGAAAGAAATACAGTAAAAATCATCGCATATTTATAAGCGACACGCATTTTGTGTGCCGCTTTTTTGTTTGCTTGATTTTTACTGCTCTACCGCGCCGAAAATCTTTGCTATCAATTCTCGCATGGACAAACATTCATGCCACAATTCCGCAGATTATCGGCTTACTGCTTCGCTCCGCTCGGTTTTTTTCTTTTTATCGCATATTTATAAGCGACACGCATTTTGTGTGTCGCTTTTTTGTTTGCTTGATTTTTACTGCTCTACCGCGCCGAAAATCTTTGCTATCAATTCACGCATGGACAAACATTCATGCCACAATTCCGCAGATTGTCGGCTTGCTGCTTCGCTCCGCTCGGTTTTATTCTTTTTTTCGCACAATGCAAGCGGCACGCATTTGTGTGCCGCTTTTTTTCTCACAAAAACATGCTGATTTCGTGAGAAAAAATAAATCCCCGAGCAAAACGCTCGGGGATTTTGTTTGTTCAACAGCATTGATTATGCTTGTTTTGTGAGAGTTGCACCTGGCATAGAATCGACATCATCACTTTCAAACGCAAGCTTGTTACCAGAAAGTGTAACTTCACATGCAAAAGCTCCAAAAGTAAATGTTGCCTTGTTGCCTGTTACAGTATAGGTAATAGCAGTTCCATTGAACGTGCCCGCACCCTTTCCATCAAACACTACAGTGTATTTAGGATTTGTAGATATCCACGTACCTGCAAATGCATCGAGAGTTTCTGCTGCTTCTTTGGTGAAAGATGCTTTGAATGCATTCTCGTTATACTCGTCATCAAAGCTGACATCTATACCGGTTGCGGTTACTGTAAACGTGTTTGCACTTCCGCTAAATGCTCCGAATGCAGAAACTTGTTTCGTGCTGCCAGTGCCCGTATACGTGAATGCAACACCATTGAGTGTACCGTTTCCTTTGCCGTCGAGAACGATTACATTTGAACCAGACTTGTAAGTTCCTTCAAGTCCGTCCGTTTCAGCGGAAGGCTTTGTTGACTTTGTAAAGACTATGTCCTTTTGTATTGTTTCAAACTCTTCATAAGTTGAATCATAGCTTTGTTTGCAAGCATGGCTAAGTTTTACATTGTCACCATCTTTAACAATTGTAAATTCAGAAGTCCAACCTTCTTTCGGTGCATCATAATCATCTGCATCGAAAGTCAAAACGGTGCCATTCCAATTTACAATAACCTTTTTAACTGCAACGCCATTCAAAAGAATCGTCACAGTGTTGTCTTTAGCAACTGAAATCTCAATGTTTTCATCGCCATTGACATAATATCCGTTGAATTGTTCCACTTTGTTTTCCACAACGTATCCTGCGGCCTTCAACACTTTCTTACCATCAGTGCTTACGAGAACATTGCCGCTTTCTTCAATGGTGTAAGTCTTGTTGTAGGAATAGCTTGTTTTTGCAACAGTCACGGTGCCGGTGCCGAGAGTGTATGTGCCACTATAGATATAAACGGACGAGCTATAAGAACTTACACTGGTCAAGGTTGCTCCGCCAAAGCCGTCAAACACCATGGTGTATTTGTCATTGCTTGCATCGATATACGTATGCACAAAACCGTCACTTGCGACTTCTGCATAGGTCTTTGCTTCGCTGTCAAGCGTAACGCCAAGAGTGGTTTCCCCGGTGAGAACAACAACATTCTTTGCGTTGATGCTATACTTGTAGGACTTTTCACCAAGCGTTGCATCGCCAAAGCCGTTGAGAGTCAACGCATCTTTGCCTTCTGCAGTATATTCACCCTTTTCTGCGCCTGCGGTTGTAAGTTTGCCATTGACAATCTTGTAGGTTTGAGTTGTGTTGGTCTTTTTGTAAGTTCCATTGTACAAACCATAGGTGATTGTGAAGATTTCGCCTTCGGCAACCGTACCTTTGATGTCTTCTGCTTTGACGTACGCATACTTACCGCTGGAAGTCTTGAACACGTATGTGATTGTGTCATCGCTGTTGGTGTAGACATACAATGTTCCTTCGTCCGCCATATAGTAGGATTTGAAGCCTTTGAGATCTTTTATGAGAATCTCTGCATCCGCATTGGATTTGCCAAGCACCAAGTTGCCTTTTGCGTCGATTCTTGCGCCCTTCACTGTTGTGACTTTGGAAGAGCTTGACGTCTTGTAAACAATCGTGAAGTTAGACTTGGAAGAGCCTGTTACATAGCCCATAAAGACATTGTCGGTGTTTGCCGCAGACGTGACCAAACCGTTCTCTGCAATGACAAATCTGCTGGCGTTGTCTGCTTTGTATGAGCCTGCGACACCGGGGATAGCTTTCAATGCTGACATAGTGTACACGTCTTCTTCATAGTATTCATTATTCGAATCAAGATGGCGATAGGTTGCTTTGATACCATCTACAGTAAGCACGACAGAATACTTTGCACTGTTGTCACGGTTCTTGCCGTAAGAGATAGAGCCGTCTTCATTAAACGTGTATGCAACGTTCTTTATTTCACCGAAAGTCAATTTGCCGTCTGCGACAAGAAGCGTCATTTCCTTTCCTGCTGCGGTGGAAACCCATGCGCCTGCATAGTCGGATTCTTTGACTGCAAGTGCGGTGAACGTGGTGTCAGCGGTGATTGCAAGGTCTGCAGTTGCTTTGACGCCTGCAGAAGTGTACCAACCTGTGAACACAGAACCGTCTTCATAAGTCAATGCTGCGGGGATTTGATCGGCTGCAAGTTTGCCGTTGGTCATTTCAACAACTGCGATAACGGGATCGCTGTCGGAAGAAGTTTTCTTGAAAGTCACAACATAGCCGGTCTTTTCGGACGAGCCGACAAACACTGCGCTGTCTGCGAAGGTTGCGGATTCGTCAAATTCGGTCACGTAATCGAGATCACTGAGCCAACCTTTGAAGGTGTAGCCTGCTTTCATTTGGGGATCTTCAAGAGCGAAAGTGCTTTGATCGATCTTGTTGTCTGCTCCGAGTTTTGCGATGTAGAACACTGAGTAGTTGTTTTCGAATACGACAACCGTGCCTTTTTCAAGTTGATAATCTGCGCCGTATGCCGCATCACTTTTGTAGGCGAGTTTGCCGTCGGCAATGGATGCCGTGATTGTTTCGTCAAGGCCTACGACTGTGAGCTTGCCGTCTTTGTATTCAGTTGCAACACCGACTTTTGCAAAACCACTGCCCGGAGTGTAAGCAAACACGCCGTCTGCGGTCACTTTGACAAGGAAGTATGAAGTTGAGCCAAAGCTTTCAACCGTGCCGTACCAGTTGCCGATAAATTCCGCAGGAATGTCGATTGCAGTGAGTTCGGGGACGATGAGCTTGTCTGCATCGGAAGAAGTGCCTTCTTTGTAAATCCATGCTTTAGCACTGCTGTCGTATGCAAGAGAACTATAATTGTCACCGATTGACCAAGAGTAACCGCTGCTAGCATTGTAATAGAAGCCCGTTCCGAGAACGCCGTCAACTTTTGCAAAAGTTTTGTTGATGACGATTGTGTGTCCGCCTTCAGTCGTGTAAGTGCCGACGATATCGGAAGAAGAAACGTGAACTCTGCCTGCAAGTTCTGCAGAAAGAGCAATTTCCGCCGTATCGATGATGTGGAGATTTCCGTCATAATATGCGTACAGCATATAATCGGTTTCTCCGAGCTTGAACATAACACTGCCGTCTTTGTCAACTTCGACATTTGTTGCAACTTGAGCCGCTGCACTGCCGATCGTCACGCTGATGGAAGTTGCATCGACAACAACCGTGTATGCGGTGGAATCCCAATCGCTCGTTGCACCGTGCCAAGTGCCGATATAGGACTTGAAGAAAGTGCTGAATTTTGCGTTGACCACGATGTTGGAAGTCACTGCTGCACTGCTATCATATGCAACGTCACCGACAAACCAACCAAGGAATGCGAAATCGGTGTCTGCAAGTGTACCGGGAACGTCTTCTGCGGAAATAACCGCTCCGTCTTTGACTTTGACTGATTTGACTTGCGTGTCACCGTTCATGAACGTAACGTTGAAGAGCCCCGTCCATTTTGCGTTGTACGTAACGCTTGCGGTGATTGCCGCGTCTTTGTCAAATGCGCTGTCGCCGTTGAACCAACCTTCAAACGCTGAGTCTTGGGTGTCGGCAAGGTTTGCGGGGATATCGGATGCTGCAATCTTTTCGCCGTCTTTGACCGTTGCCGTTGCGATGACCGTGTCACCGTCTTTGAAGGTCACTGTGAAAAGGCTCGTCCACTTTGCCGTATAGGTTACGTCGCCGGTGATTGCCACAGTCTTGTCGAATGCTTTGTCGCCGTCAAACCAACCTTCAAACACCGCTGAATCCTTTGTGGGATCTGCGGGAAGATCTGCGTCGGCAATGGTTGCGCCGTCCTTGACCGAAACCGTTTTTACGACCGTTTCACCGTCTTTGAAGGTGACGGTGTAGGTCTTGGTTTGGTCACAAGCAACGAACAAAGCCGCTGTCAACACGAGAATCATAACTGCCGCTGCGAAAGCGATAAAAACTTTTCTTCTCGTCATTTTGTGTTCTCCTTTTTTGATGAATATTCGTTTTGTTTTTGCCTTGTTTTGATACAATATTAAGGAATAAAATTCACTCTATAACCCTAATATGTGAATTATTATACAACCGCTTTGCCCAACCGTCAATTATTTGATAGTAGAAAAAATTCAACTTTTTTCATATTTTTTTAAGTTTGCGTTGTATAATATTATGGTTTTATGCATATTATCTCACATTTGTATGAATAAATATGCATAAAGGGTTGCAGACGTGTCTGCACACCCTTTATCATATCGTTTCTACGTGCTTATTCCGTCACTTTTGAAAGCGAAGAACAACGCGCATATCTCGTTTCATCGTCAACATACTTCACGGTTGCGCTGAACGTTTTTGTGTTGGAATTATACTTCAATTCAAACGTATAGGTCACCTTGCCGTCCGCCGTTTTGCCCGTTGCAGACAAAATGCCATTTTCGATATCGTATGTCGCAGTCGCTGCCACATCGCCATATCTCAAAGTTCCGTTTGCTTCGATGATAACGTCGTTTCCGTTCGAGCCTTCCCAAGTTCCGCGCCACGTGCCGCACAATGCCGTCGGGATGACTTCCGTCACTTCGCCCGTTCTTGTGAGCGTCACGCTTTCGGTGTCGTAGGTGATGACGTTGGTGGTCACGTCAAACAAGTATCTGACGCTTGCAATCGTGAATGATACGCGGTTTGCGCCGTCATACACCGCCACAAACGGCATGCCCTTGTACGTGCCCGTCAAGTCTTGCTTGAGATTGAACACCACTGCCGCGCCGCTTGACTCGTTGCCGGTGTAACTGCCCACCGCGCTCGCAGGGAGTTTGGGAAGTTCCGTCGTGCCGGTGTAGCCCACTTTGGGGTACGTTGTTTCCTTAAGAACTCCTGTCGTGCATTTGACAAAGAGCAGGTTGTTGTCATAATAGAACACAAAATCGTAGACTTGCGATGAGTTGTATTCCACGTGTACGCCCGTTGCGGTCACGGTGTATTGCGCCCAACCGTTGTGGTTTTCACTGCTCCAATTGGGACGATATTCTTTGTCGTCCGCTCTATAATACAGCACTCTGGAATGGCCGTAGCCGTCAACAATGAGCAAATAGTATTTTTCGATATACTCTTTGCCGATCACATTGCCGTTTTTGTCTTGGACATTGATGTTCCCGCCTTGGTAGTACACGCCGCCGTAACCGTCCGCTTTTGCAAGCGTCACAACGCCGTTTGCCGCTTTTGCCGCCTTGAAGTCAAAGCCGACGATGCTGAAATCGTCAAACACCGCAACCACGAGATCGCCGTACACTTCGTATGCGGAATAGGTTTCCGTCGCGCCCGTTATACCGCCGATGCCGTCAAGCGTGAAGGTCTTGTCACCATAGGTGTAAGTGCCTTCTTCCGCGCCGATGGCGTAAAGGATGTATTGCGACTTGTAGCTTGCGTTTTCATTGCCGTACTTGGTGTAGACCACTCTGTAATCCACGCCGCCGATGGTGACTCTGTCGCCGTTTGCAAAGTTGTTCGGCGCAACGATTTGCGTACTGTCTTGCAATTGACCGTCCTTCATATAGTACGCGCCCGCGTCATTGACGTACACCACGTTATTGATGTCGCCCGCAATGAGATAAGATCTCACGTTGCCGTTAGACGCAGGAAGCACCACCACGTCGCGCTGTGAATCGGATCTGTGCAAATCGCCGTAGAACAAGCCCTTCTCCGCATCGAAATACAAAGTGCCGATGCGACCTTCGAGCGAAATTCTCGCAAGCGTGTTGTTCTTGAACATTGCGTACGTGCCGAGCGTCTCGGAGTACAAGCTGCGATATGCCACAACGCCGTCTTCACGGAATTCGATCTCGTAGTTTTGAGCATACGCGATCTTGTCGCTATCCGTCGTGGCAACGTACGGGGTGTAGTACGTGCCGACAAACGGTTGTCCCTTGTAGTTTGCCGTGGGTTGAGCAAATATCGCGTTGGTGTAGCCCGCAACGCCGTTCTTGCCGACAAAGTTGACCGTCAAAGTCATGTCTTCGTTGACGGTTGCGCTCATGGACGTGAAATAATTCTCAAGCCACTTGCTCTCGATCGTGATGTCGTTGCCGTCAATGGTGTACGTGCCGCTGTAACTCTTCACGATGCCCTTGTCGTTCTTGAGAGATTCGCTTTGATAGCTGATTTTGCCGTCGCTGAACGTCAACACGTCGCCGTCTTCGTTGTAGTATTCGCCAAACACTTTCAAGTCGGACTTGGTGTAGGTGTACTCCACTTGTCCGGACATGCCATAGTCGAAAATGACCTTGATGCTGCCGTCATCCATGACCGTTGCGCTGACATCGCCGTAGTTGTTGTAGAAGGTGAGCAACAAGATGTTGTTGCCGTCATAGGTGTATTTGCCGCCGATTGCGTTGCCGTTGACAAGTTTCAAAGTTCCGTCCGGAGCGAGATACAACACGCCGCCGTCAACTTGACCGTGATATTCGCCCTTGCCCGTGTAGACGTGTGTGACTTTGCTCGAATCGCCGAAACGCGCCTTGAAAGTCATGTCTTTCACAACCGGGACGTAATAGCGGTATCTTGCGCCGCTTTCAAACTCCCAGTCGAAGAACAAGTTGTTGCCTTCGTTGCTCAATGCGTCAAGTTTGCCAACAATCGCAAACGAGCTTGCATCGAATTGTCTGACTTCTTCTTCGATGATCGTATCTCCTTTGACAAGGGACACGGTGTGCGTGCCGCTGATTGTCGTATCGGTCTTGGGGATTGCGACGCCGCCTTCAAGCGTCCATTCGCTCATATCCCACTTGACGTTTTGGGCAATCCACTCTGCGTCAAAGGTTGCGCCTTCTTCCGCTTTCGTGCCTGCCGCGTTGGTCTTGTCCGTGGTGGACGGCGCGAGTTTGTAGAAGCAGTTTTCAATCACGGTGCCTGCCTCGTAATATCCGCCGCTGTAATCGTCCGTGAATGTGTAGCCTGCGATGCCGCCCGCATAGCTCTTATAGGTTGTGGACGTCGCTCTGGTTGCAGTGACTCTGCCCGTGCTGAAACAGTCCAAAATAGTATTGTCGTTGCTTGAATATCCGATGATGCCGCCCGCATAAGAAACGTCTTTGTTGGTGGCTTTGACTCTTGCATAGTTTGCGCAGTTGATGATTGACATTCTCGAGCAGCTTGCATAGCCCATGATGCCGCCGACCCACTCGCCGCCTTCCACTGTAGCATTGGCGGTGGTCACGCAGTTGATCACTGCAAGCGCACCGTTGGACGCCGTTGATGTTGCGCCGATGATGCCGCCGTTGACAGCCGAATCGAGACTTGACGCACTTCCGTCGTCTTCAAACTTCTTTGCCACGACTTTCACTTCGGACACGCAGTTTTTCACGTATGCGATATATGCGGTTTTCGAATCGTAAACGTCAAGTCCGCCCGCGATGCCGCCGATACGTGACGGGTTGGACGCGCAAAGGCTCATGTTCAACTCGCCCGACACTCTAACGTTGGAGATGTTGGTGAGATTGCCATAGCCCACAATGCCGCCGACGTATGCGCCGATGCTGCTTTGATCTGCGCCGCTGACCACCGCATAGCTGGCATTGTCAAGCGTGAGATTGGTGATCGTGGCTCTGTGGCAATAGCCGAACAAGCCGACGTATGACATTCCCGAACGCAAATTCCTCTTGATCGTGAGATTGCTGATCGTGTGTCCGTTGCCGTCAAAGCTGCCGCTGAAACCGTACACTATTCTTTCGTTCTCTTCACCTTCGTTGAGCGTGACGAGTTGTCCTGCCGAAACGTAAGGAATTCCTTCCATATCGATGTCCGCAACGAGTTTGAAGAAAGATTTCGCATACTTTTCATTGTCGTCTTCTTCGGGATGATTGACTTTGTCTGCAAAGTCCGCAAGGTCGTCGGCAGTCGCAATCAGATACGGATTGTTCTTGCTGCCGAGTTCGTTTTTCTTGACCTCTTCCCAAACCGCAACGAGTGCGATATTCTTCGTTATGGGCGTTGCAAAGTCGAAAAGCGTGCTTTGACCTTCTTCCGCCCATCCTTTGAATTCATAGCCGTCTCTTTGCGGGTCTTGCGGTCTTTGAGCGCACGCACCCGATTCGACTTCCTGAGAAGAGATGCCGCTCACGCCTTCGCCGCCGAAAGAAACGGTGAACTTGTCTTTACCTTTCCCTTCTTCTCCGCAAGCGACTGCCACGCACGCAATGCACACGATGAGCGCAATCGCCAAGATACTCAATACGATTCTTTTGTTTTTCATATCCGCTCCTTATTCCCCCGCTTCAACGAGATAAATCGTGACGCTGCCGTCGGAGTTCACAAACGCCTTTGCGCCCGCAACTTCGGTGAAACTGATCTTGTATTTCAGAACGAGAACCGTTTCTTCGCCCGATTTGTCGATATCGTACACGTTGATTTCGCCGTTTTCGACCTTGTACGCGTACATATATTCCGTTTCTTCTCTGACTCCGTCCACGTCTTCAACGGTCGTAAGCGTTGCGTATGCGTAGACGTACTCCGAGCCTTTGCTTCTGCCGTCGAGCACGAGCGTAGAACCGTCCGCCGCCGTGTACGTTCCCGCATATTGATCGGAAACTGTGAGCACGGTCACGGTCTGATTGCTGCCGTCGAGCACGACTGCGTTGTTTTCGTCAAGATATCCTATATAGTACAGGAACGTTCCGTCGATATAAATCGAAACGTAGCTTTCGTCAACGTAGTAAACGTCCACTTTAATGCCCGCAAACGTGCCTTTCGCTCTGCCGCTGATGTCCATTGCGCCACTTATAGAGAACGTGTTTTCGCCGGAAACGAGATATTCTTTTCCGACAAGTTTGTGATGTAAGCCGAAGTTTTCTATTTTCACTCCGTCCTTTTCAATGGTTGCACCGCCGTTTACAAACGTTATGACGTAAACGACCGCACCGTCTTTTGTGAGCGTAACGACGTATTTGTTTTCGACGTCGGCAGTCGTATAATCGTAAGTTTCGACTCCGTCGGCAGTCGTCAAAGTCGCCTTGCCCAAGCCGACGGGGCTCTTGCCGTTGAAACTCAACACGTCGTCACCCACGTGATATTCGTATTGACTTACGTAATCGGGTGCTTTGAACGTCACTTCGTTCACCGAAATGCCGTTTGCGTCAAGTTTTGCCGTGTAGACCACGCCGTCCACGGTGAAAGTCGCCTGTTGTTTTGCTTTGTCGTAGAAATATTCCACTTCAACGGTCTTGCCGTCCTTTTCAACCGTCACAAACCCTTTGACATACCATCTTCCTTGCGAAGAAGTGGTGATGTCGATGTTGTACGGGCCGAAACCGTTGAAAGTATAGGTTGCGCCGTTCGTGCCGTTCCACGTTCCGAAGAAGGGATCGTAGTAGGTCATGTTGTAGTCGTCGACGAGCATACCCGTAGAAGCGTAGTATCCCGCAAGATAAAGCACTTCCGAGCCGTCTTTGCCGGTTGCGAGATTGAACATACCGTAAAGTCTGGTCTGATAAAACATATTGACCATCAACGTGCCCGTTTCGTCGTATTCCGCAACGTAGTGGAAACTTATTCCGTTTGAATCTTTGCCGGTGCCGTAGCCGTTTTTGCCGATACCGTCAAGCACTATGGTGTAGTTGAGAAGATTGTCCGTCCACGTTCCGATAAACGAGCCTTCTCTGCCGAAAACCGACGACGTATCGCCGCTCTTAACGACGAGAAGTCCTTTCTCATTGAAAGACGCTTCAAACGAGCCGAAAGTCGCTTTTTCGTTTTCGCTGTCAAAGACGTATTCGTATTTTTTACCCTTGTATTCCACGTTGCCTTTGCCGTCAAACGTTATGGTTTCCAGTCTGCTGAAATCAGATTCCCACTTACCTGCGAATACGTCGCGTTTTTCAAGTTGAAGTCCTGCGCTTGTGGATTCCATGCTCAAGCCGTTCGAGCTTATGGACGCGATGATTCTGGTTGTGCCGATCGTCATCGTCACGATGTTCTCGTTGCAAGTGTAAGTGAAAGTTTCCGTGCCGTTTACGTTCGTTCTTTCGCCCGTAAGGTCTGAAAGGAACGTGTACGTCGTGCCGTCGCTAGTATACCACGTGCCCATTGCGGCGTTTTGCTTTCTTGCCACGATAACGTTGTCTTTTTCGCTTGTGAAGAACAGGTTGTCGTAGATGTTAAGCACGTTGGCTTCGATGTCGGCATAGTAGTCTGCAAGGAGAGAATAACCTTTGCTTGACGTATACACGAGATATGCAAAGTACGCGTCCTTAACGAGAAGTTTTTCACCGTTGTAGACATACATATAGTCGGCAACGATTCCGTCGTAATACATCGTCATCTTGCCGTTGTCGTCAAAGACGAGATGCAATTCGGCATTGTAAATCTTATTGTTTTTCAAAGTCTGAAGCACGGCGTAGTAGTCGCCTTCGACTTTCGTATAGTCCGCAAATCCGACGTAAACGGTCACGTCTGCGGTGATAAGGAAGGAAGACGGAATTCTCTTTGTGCATTCCGCGTCGAAGAAGTAGCCGTAAGAAACCATGTTCTTGGTGTCGTCGGCACTTTCCTTATCCGCAACGAAAGTGTTCATTCCGCTTCCGCCGTAGATGTAGTAAATCGGCATAACGCCCGTTATTGTCACGGTGTCTTCCGATTGAGTGAGCGGATTGCCGTCGTTGTCTTCTTTCGTCACGTTTCTGCCGAACACGAAAGTTGCGGAAATGCTACCCACGGGCTCTTCACTGTACACAGGCAAAATCGCACCGTCGTCTTCTTTCCATTCGGAAGCGTTCCAACCGAGCAAATCGCATAGATCCGCAACGGAATTCGCGCTGTAACTCTTGCCGTCCGTGATGTTGCCGTCTTGAGTGTAGTACGCTTTGAAAAGCACCGTTTTTTTCGTGTCGATTTCGTTGTATCCGTTTCTGAAAATCAAGCCGGAAATATCACTGAGTTCGTCTTCGCCCTGTTGTTTTGAACTTGACAAAACACCGATAGCCACACTGGAAGAGATTGCGGATTCGTTGTCGCTTGCGCCGACGAGACCGCCTGCGTAAGACGCGTCGCCGCCGCTTCTGGCTTCGATTTTTCCGTCAACGTAGCAGTTTGCGACGGATGCCGCCGTGCGAAGATAACCCACGATGCCGCCTGCGTATTTGTTTCTGCCTTCAACGTTGCCGATAAACGAGCAGTTGTTGACGTATGCCGAAGACGCATTGTTCGGGCCGTACACCGCTGCCGCTATACCGCCCGTTGCGTAAAGCGAAGATTGTCCGTTTGAAACGAGATCCGCCTGCACCGTGCAGAAAGACGCGGTCGCCATATACTCCGTGCCGTAGCCTTGCATAAAGCCGACGATACCGCCGAGATAGACGATATTATCGCTCGGAAGCGTGCTGGTCACGGTGTAAGAACCTTTGAAATTGCAGTTGATGACGTCGCCGCCGATGTTGTAGGCAACGATGCCGCCGAGAATGTAGTTGTATTGTTTGTCAAGCGCCTCCACCGCTATGTCGGAATCTATCGTGAGATTCTTGACGGTTGCGGTTGCGATATAGCCGAAAAAGCCCGCAACGCCTTCTTCCACTTCGAGATTGAAGTTGGACAGGACGTGTCCCCTTCCGTCAAACGTGCCCATGAAATAGGTCTTTGCGCCGCCGATGGGTTGGATGGTTTCGCCGTTGAAATCGATGTCGCAAGTGAGCGCGACAAAGGATTCCGTATATTTGTCTTCGCCTGCGTTGATGCTGTCGGTGAAGGTTTTAAGTTGCGCCGCATTGGAGATGAGATAAGGGCTTTTCGCATTGCCAAGTCCCTTGATCTTCGCGTCGTCGTGACGAAGTCCGTCAACGCTGACCGTCACGGATTTTTCCACGGTGAAACTGTATTTGCCGTTTTCACCGAGAACGCACTCCTGCGTGCCTGCGTAAACCTTGAGTTCGCCCACGTAATACGGAGACACGCGCACGCCGAATTCGACAACCGTGCCGATTGCAACGTTCTTGGGAGTAGTGCCTGCAAATACGAACGTTGCCGCTTCGTCGTCCGACCATCTTATACGCGCGGTTTTTGCGACTTCGCTCCACTGCGCAACGAGTGTGGTGTCCTTTGTTATTTTCGTATCGAAATCGAAGTCTTCGTTTGAACTTTCTTCTTTCCAACCGACAAATTCGTATCCGTCTCTTTCGGGGTCGGCGGGTTTCGTCACGGTTGCGTTTTCGTCAACCTTAACCGTGTCGTTTGCCGCACCGTTGCCGTAAACGAAAGTGACCGTATACTGAGTCGGTGCTTCGGGGGTGTCGTCGCACGCAACCAACGCAACGCAAAGCACAATGCACAATGCGATTGCGAGTATGGGTACGATTTTCTTCAATGTAGTCATAAATTTTTCTCCTTGCAAAGCGTTTCCGCCTTGCTATCGCCTGAGCGACACTCTCTTTCCCCTTATATCCGCAAATTATTTCTTGATTTTTAACAATTCTTTGATTTTGTTTGCGGCATCTTCTTTCTTTTGTTTCTTTTGTGCTTTCATCTCGTCGATTTCGGCATTGCGTTCGTCTTCGAGTTTGACAAGCTCGTCGTAAAACGGCATCTCGTCAAGCACTTTTTGGTCATACTTGTGGCACGCCACGTAGTGTCCGCCGCCAAGGTCTGTGAACTTGGGTTGGAACAGTTTGCACGCGCTCATACATTCCGAACAGCGAGTGTGGAACTTGCAGCCCTTCGGCGGATTTGCCGGGGACGGAATGTCGCCTTGCAGCACGATTCTCTTGATCTTGCTGTCGGGATCGGGCACGGGAACTGCCGAGAACAACGCCTTGGTGTACGGGTGAAGCGGATTGTCGAACATCTCGCGTTTCGAGCCGTATTCCACCATATTGCCAAGATACATAACGCCCACTTCGTCGGAGATGTGTTCAACAACCGACAAGTCGTGCGATATAAACAGATAAGCAAGGTTGTCGCTTTCTTGCAAGTCCTTGAACAAGTTGATGATTTGCGCCTGTATGGACACGTCAAGCGCAGAAACCGGCTCGTCGCAAATGACGAGTTTCGGTTTGATCGCAAGTGCCTTTGCAATGCAAATACGTTGTCTTTGTCCGCCCGAAAACTCGTGCGGGTATCTGTCGAAATAGTGCGGTTGAAGTCCGCATTTGGTCATTATATCGACGATATATTCTTTATATTGCTCTTTCGGCACGATGTGATGCACCTTCACCGCTTCGCCGACGATTTCGCCCACCGTCATACGCGGAGAGAGCGAAGAATAGGGATCTTGGAATATCATCTGGAAGTTGGGGCGCATCTTTCTCAAAGCGTTGCCTTTGAGTTTTTCGATGTGCTTGCCTTCGAAGATGACTTCGCCGGCCGTCGGTTCATACAAACGAAGAATTGTTCTGCCGAGAGTTGTCTTTCCGCAGCCCGATTCGCCGACGATACCGATGGTGTGCCCTGCCTTGAGTTTGAGAGAAACGCCGTCCACCGCTTTGAGATACACGGTGTTGCTCTTAATTAGGCTCTTTGAAATCGGAAAATACTCTTTCAGGTCGTTCACGACGAGAAGATAATCGTCGTCGGATTCCTTTTTCTCGTCTTTTGCCGTCGTGTCTTCCACACCGATTTTTTCGTTTTCGTTAACGTCCGTCGTTG
>ENA-USUJ01001026-USUJ01001026.1-human-gut-metagenome-genome-assembly--contig:-NODE-1026-length-24670-cov-4.939902_pt1 | contig 24670 bp, 18 predicted proteins | sample MGYA00250061_ERZ773398 | MGnify/ENA primary metagenome ERZ773398 (study PRJEB29103, sample SAMN06111992) | human gut metagenome | biome: human gut; feature: ankylosing spondylitis patient; material... | reverse complement strand
TTTTTTTTCAAGCAGAAGACGGCATACGAGATATTGGCGTGACTGGAGTTCAGACGTGTGCTCTTCCGATCTACTGCTCTCCGGCAGGTCGCCCAGAGCGCCCACCTGACGCAGACGGTCCAGAATGCTGCTGCCGACACCGGAAGCCTGCTGCAACTCTTCCACCGAGATATATTCTTCGCCGTGGATGGTCACCTTTTCCAGTGCATCGGCGGCAGCACCGCCAAGACCCTTCAGCGAAGAGAAAGGCAGACGTACCTTGCCGTCCTCCACCACATACTTGGAGCCGCGGCTCTTGCCCAGCTCAATGGGCAAAAACTCGTAGCCGCGCACCAGCATCTCGTTGACGAGCTGCAGGCTGACCAGCACATCCTCGTCCTTGGCGTTCTTCTCTTCCTTCAGGCGGCGCTTGACTTCTTCCATGTGGGCGCGGGCCACTGCCGCACCGCCCACAGCGGCTTCGTAGTCGATGTCGTCACCGCGTACGGTAAAGTATACCGCATAGAACTCCGGCGGACGGTAGATTTTGAACCACATCAGACGAATGGCCGACATCAGGTAGGCCACGGCATGGGCCTTGGGGAACATATACTTGATCTTGCGGCAGCTCTCGATGTACCAGTCCGGCACCTCGTGCTCCCGCATGGCTTCCTCCCAGCCATCCTTGAAACCGCCCTTGGCCACCTTGCCCTTACGCACGGCCTCCATGATATCAAAGGCCATCTTGGGTTCCAGACCCTTGCGCAGCAGGTACAGCATGATGCTGTCACGGCAGCCAATGACCTCCGCAATGGTGCAGGTGCCGCTGCGAATCAGCTCGTCCGCGTTGCCGGTCCACACATCCGTGCCGTGGGACAGGCCCGAGATCTGGATCAGTTCGGAGAAGTTCTTGGGCCGTGCCTCCACCAGCATACCGCGCACGAAGTTGGTGCCCATTTCCGGGATGCCGAAGGTTCCGGTCTGGCTGTCGATCTGTTCCGGGGTCACTCCCAGCGCTTCGGGGCTGGTCAGCAGGCTGTACACCTTGGGGTCGTTCATGGGGATGCTGTCGATGGGGATTCCGGTGTACTCCTCAAAATACTTGTAGAAGGTGGGCATATCGTGGCCCAGTTCGTCCAGCTTGAGCAGGGTATCGTGCAGGTACTTGAACTCGAAGTGGGTGGTCAGCAGGCCGCCTGCCACATCATCCGCCGGGTGCTGGATGGGACAGAAATCGTAGATCTCGTAGGTGTCCGGCACAACGACCATGCCGCCGGGGTGCTGACCCGTGGTGCGCTTGACACCGGTGCAGCCCAGAGTCAGGCGGTTCTCCTCCGCATGGTTCACCGTGCGGCCGCGCTCATCCAGATATTTTTTGACATAGCCGTAGGCGGTCTTGTCCTGAATACCGGACACGGTGCCCGCCTTGAACACGTTGGCTTTGCCGAACAGCTCCTCGGTATAGCGGTGCACATTGGACTGATATTCGCCGGAAAAGTTCAGGTCGATATCCGGCTCTTTATCGCCGTAGAAGCCGAGGAAGGTCTGGAAGGGAATATCGTGGCCGTCCACCAGCATCCGGGTGCCGCAGTTGGGGCAGTTTTTATCCGGCAGGTCAAAGCCGTCGTCCACGCTGCCGTCGGTGATGAACTCGCTGTGCTTGCACTTGGGGCAGCGATAGTGGGGCGGCAGGCTGTTCACCTCCGAGATGCCGGAGAAGTGGGCCACGGCCGATGAGCCGACCGAACCACGGCTGCCCACCTGATAGCCGCCCGCGTTGGAATAGGCCACCAGTTTGACCGCAATGACGTACAGCACGGCGTAGCCATGGCCGCAGATGGAGTCCAGCTCCTTCTGCAGCCGCTTTTCCACAATTTCGGGCAGCGGGTCACCGTAATCGCGCTTGGCGTGTTCCCACGTAGCATCGCGCAGCTGCTGCTCTGCGCCCTCGATGCTGGGCGGGTAGGTGCCGCGCGGGATGGCACGAACATTGTTGTCGATCATCGCCGCGATCCTGCGGGGGTTCTTCACCACTACCTCGTAGGCTTTTTCCTTGGGCAGATAGTAGAACTGCGCCAGCATATCCTGCGTGGTGCGGAAGAACAGCGGCGGCTGGTTGTCGGCATCTTTAAAGCCGTTGCCCGCCTGCAGCACAGCGCGGTAAGCCGCGTCCTCCGGCTCGGTAAAGTGCACGTCGCCGGTGGCAATGACCGGCTTGTGCAGGTCCTCGCCCAGCTTGATGACCGTGCGGTTGAAGTTTTTGATGTCCTCTTCGCTGTCCACCTTGCCGTCCCGCACCATGTAGGCGTTGTTGCCCAGCGGCTGGATCTCCAGAATATCGTAGTAGGACGCGATCTTTTTCAGTTCTTCATAGCTGGTGCCATCCACGATGGCTCGGTACAGCTCGCCGGCTTCGCAGGCGGAAGTGAGCAGCAGGCCGTCCCGGTATTTGTTCAAAAGGCTCCGGGGCACCCGGGGCTTTTTGAAAAAGTAGTTCACATGGGCTTCGCTGACGATCTTGTACAGATTTTTCAGGCCCATCTGGTTCTTGACCAGAATGATGAGGTGGTAATACTTCTTTTTCAGCACCTCGCGGTTGCCGCCAAGGCCGGTGTTGATCTCGCTTACCTTCGCTACCTGCTTTTCTTTCAGGTCGTTCAGCATGACCCCGAAGATGCGGCCCAGCGCGGCAGAATCCTCACAGGCACGGTGGGCTTCGTAGGCAGGCAGCTCCAGATGCTTGTTGATGGTGCCCTGCTTGTAGTTGTGCAGGCCGGGGTACATGGCCTGCGCCATGGTCAGGGTGTCGATATAGGTCGGCTCCAGCTTGATGCCGCTGCGCTTGGCGGCGGCTCGCAGGAAACGCATATCAAAGGCGTGGACGTTGTGGCCCACAAGGATGCGGTCTCCCGCAAATTTGAGGAAGGCTTCCAGTGCTTCCTTTTCGCCGGGAGCATCCGCCACCATTTCGTTGGTGATGCCGGTCAGCTCGGTGATCTTGGGGGTGATGGGCTTGCCGGGCTTGACAAAGGTATCAAATTCCTCCACCACTTCGCCGTTTTTCACGATGACGGCACCGATCTCGGTCATATACTCCACGCCGGGGTCAAGGCCTGTGGTCTCGGCATCAAACACGCAGAACTCCCCGTCCAGCGGCTGATCCTTCACACCGTATACACAGGGGATCATGTCGTCCACGAAGTAGGCTTCGCATCCATAGATCAGCTTGAAGTCCGGGTCTGATTTATGGATATCGTCCGCTGCCAGCATGGCTTCCGGGTAACCCTGACACACACCGTGGTCCGTGATGGCAACGGCCGGATGCCCCATGCGGTGGGCCAGCTTGACGATGCCGCCGGGGTCGCAGAAGCCGTCCATGCTGGAAAGCTTGGTGTGCAGATGCAGCTCCACACGCTTGACCGGTGCGGTATCCTCCCGCTTTTTGCGCTCCACGATGAGCACATCGTAGGGGTAGACGATATAATCGTGTTCGTACTTGTCGTAGGAGCAGTCGCCGCGCACGATGAGGGTGGTGCCTTTGCCAAGGCTCTCCCACTTGGAGCAGTCCTCACCTTCCTGCGCGCGGATCTTCAGGTTGATGGAGCCCTGATAGTCGGTGATGGATACGGTATAAATTTTGCGGAAGTTTCCCTTGACCTCCGAGAAGAACACATCGCCCCAGATCGTGCACTTGCCGCCCTCGCCGCCAAGATCTTTCAGCGGGGTGAGGTTCTTGGGGGTGAACATCTTGCCGTGGAAAATGGTGACGGGCTTATCGGTCAGGTCCAGACCATCCACCTTGATGGACGGTGCTGTGTTCTTTTTCTCAAACTTGACCACCGGTGGCGCAATCTTGCGCTCCAGCTTTTCTTCCATCTGGTGCTGCTCGGCTTCGCTTACAGCGCTTTGCAGCGTTACCTGCGGCGTTACCCCGGTGTGGGCCGCAATGCGCTCTGCCAGCAGCTTTTCAAAGTGCATCTCCTGCAAAAACTTGGTGCCATGGCATACGCCGATGGTGATCTTCTGTCCGATGATGTTGATCTTGCACCGGTCCAGAAAGCCATTGATGGGCACGCCGTCCCGCTTCATCTCTTCCATCAGATCGCGCAGGGCCGCTTCGTCCAGCATGGCATAGCCAAACAGGTTCTGGATGCGCAGCTCAAAGCCCTCATAATCCGGCTGCAGGGATGCCAGCAGCCGGGCACAGAGATCTTTGTCCAGTGGCGCACCGCTGCGCAGGGTAAAGATGACCTGCCGCTCCTGCCGCAGCATCTGCGCATGCTCCACAATGACCTGCCCGAAGCAGTCTGCAAATGCCGGGTCCACCATGAACTGCGGCCACAGGTTGGATACGAGTGGTGTCACAAATGGTACTCCTTTTTATACAGCACAAACTGCCGCACCCGTTTTTGCAGGTGTGGCAGCAAAAATGTGGTTTTATTTCTTTGCAAGTTCCTCTGTTCTGAAAATCTGGTAGCCCTCATAATGATAGCTTGCATCAATCCCCTTCATATACACCTGACGGTCATTGATCTGTTCCGTCAGTGCTTTATGCAGCAGCACCTTGATTTCCAGATCTTTCACCGGGCTGCGCTCCATGGCCATCAGATAGTCGCTTTTATCCACGCGGCTCCAATCCACCACCTGATGCAGTTCTTTTTTCAGGATGCTGTCCAGCCAGATACGGGTACTGCGGCCATTGCCTTCCCGGAAAGGGTGCGCCACGTTCATCTCCACATATTTTTCAATAATTTCATCAAACGTGGACTGCGGCATCTGGTCAATGCTTTCCAGTGCCGGGCGCAGATACATGACCGGTGCAAAGCGGAAATTTCCCTTTGCGATGTTTACGGTGCGCATCTGACCGGCAAATTCATAGATATCTTCAAACAGATATTTATGGATCATTGCAAGGCCTGCAAATGTTCCCACCGGAAAAGTATTCAGCAAACCCGTATCATACAGCGCCAGCGCCTTTTGTTTGCTGATTCTTTCCTCTTCACGGGCAAGCTCCAGTTCATCTGTCAGGCCCAGTTTGTTTTGCAGTGCCATAGCATTCTCCCATTTTACAGTTTATAGATCTCATCCATGAACTGATCCAGGATGTTGTCTCCGGTCAGCTTTTTGATGGGCTTGCCGTGGATGAACAGCACCGCCTCGCCCTTGCCGCCGGCAATGCCGATGTCTGCTTCACGGGCTTCACCGGGGCCGTTGACCACGCAGCCCATCACGGCCACCTTGATGGATTTTTTGCAGCCCTGCAGCCGCTTTTCCACCTCATTGGCGATCTCGGTGCAGGGATACTGGGTGCGGCCGCAGGTGGGGCAGGTGATGACCTCCGGGCCTGCTACCGGGAAGCCCACGGCGCGCAGGATGTTGTAGCCCGCTTCCACTTCCTTTTCTGGCTCTGCGGCCAGCGAGACGCGGATGGTATCGCCAATGCCTTCCAGCAGCATTCCGCCGATGCCCATGCCGCTTTTCAGCAGACCCATCTGGTAGGTACCCGCCTCGGTAACACCCACATGGAGCGGGTAATCCGTGACAGCGCTGAGCTGGCGGTAGGCCTCCATCATGCGGGGCACGTTGGAGTTCTTGATGGAGATGACGATGTTGTTGAAATCGAATTTTTCCAGCAGGCGCACATGGTACAGTGCACTCTCCACCATGGCCTCCGGCGTGGGTGCGCCGTATTTTGCAAGGATGTGCTTTTCCAGACTGCCGCCATTCACGCCGATGCGGATGGGAATGTTCTTGCGCTGACAGGCATCCACCACAGCCTTCACCCGGTCATCGTCGCCGATGTTGCCGGGGTTGATGCGGATCTTATCCACACCCACATCTGCGCAGGCCAGAGCCGCCTTGTAGTCAAAATGGATGTCTGCCACAATGGGGATGTTCACCGCATTCTTGACGGCTTCGATGCACTTTGCATCCGCCGGGCTGGGGCAGGTCACGCGCAGGATCTGACAGCCAGCAGCTTCGCACCGCTTTGCCTGCGCCACATTGCCCTCAATATCCTCCACCGGCACGTTGAGCATCGTCTGCACCGCAATAGGATTCTTGCCGCCGATGGTCACATTGCCGATCTTCACTTCCCGTTTTAACTGCCTCATAAAGCTCCCCTTTCTGTTTTTGCTCACATTGCACCGGTCACAAGCCGGATGATATCATTATAGGTTGCAAAGAGCATCAGGCCAAACAGCAGTGCAAAGGCCGCAATGGTCAGTGTGCCCTGCAGCTTTTCCGGCACTGCATGGCCGGTAACGCCCTCAATGATCAAAAATACCACCTTGCCGCCATCCAGTGCCGGGAAGGGCAGCAGATTGAACACGCCCAGATTGATGGTGATGAGGGCCAGCAGCTCCAGCAGATCCTGCCAGCCGTAGCTTGCCGCCTGACCGATCGCTGTCACGATACCCACCGGGCCGGACAGATTGTTGATGCTCTCGCGTCCGCGCACAAGGTCTTCCAGCGAGGTAAACACGATGCGTCCGTAGTACAGGGTGCTGTTCCACGCTTCTTTTAACACATTGAGCGGTGTTTTTTTGATGCCGTACACCGTAAAGCCAAGGGTCATATGGGTCTGGCCGTCCTCGTCCTGCCAGGTGTTGAACTGCACGTCCGACAGTTCCACCTTCTGGCCGTCCCGCTTGACCGTAAAATCGGCGCGATAGGCTTCGGTGCGCACCAGCTCATAAAGGATGTCGTTGGCCACAAAGCAGCGCCTGCCGTTCACGGCAACGATCTCGTCCCCCGCCTGCAGGCCGGTCTGGCCGCAGAGGGCATCGTTCTCAATGGAATAGATGGTCTTGCTGGTGATGGCTCCTTCCTGTGCTGCCACAAGAATGACCAGCACCACAAAGCCCAGCACGAAATTCATGAAGGCACCTGCCACCATCACAAGCACACGCTGCCATACCGATGCCTCGTTCAAAGGGATGCCGGTGCGCTGCTCCGGCGGGACAGGGTTTTCGTCCTCTGCTTCCCGTTCGTCGCGGGCCGCTTCGGCCTGCTGGCTCTCGGGGCTTTCCTCGCCCTCCAGCGCCACATAGCCGCCTACCGGCAATGCACGCAGGCTGTACTGGGTGCCCTTGTAAATTTTCTTCCACAAAGCCGGCCCCATGCCGATGGAAAACTCGTTGACCTGAATGCCGCAGAGCTTTGCCACGGTAAAGTGCCCGAATTCATGAATGGCGATCACAGCGCTGAACACGATCAATGCGGCGATCAGGGTGATAAAAATTGACATTGCGTCTCCTAAAGATCAAAGATGTGCGCGCACGAACTCTCGTGCCATGCGGTCGCACTCGTACACATCGCTGAGGGTATACTCGCCGCCAAAGCTGTCGCTGTCCACGACTGCTTCCACCAGACGGCCAATATCGAGGAAGCCAATTTTGTCCTCAAGGAAGAGCTTGACAGCTTCCTCATTGGCACCGTTGGCGGCGCATGGGCCGAGACCTCCCTTTTTGATGGCCTTTTTGCAGGCGGCAAGGCAGCGGAAGGTCTCGTCGTCTGCCACATCGAAGGTGAGCACCTTGAGTGCGGCAAAGTCCAGCTCCGGCACAACGCCGGGTACGCGCTTTGGGTAGGTGAGCGCATACTGGATGGGAATGCGCATATCCGGCACACCCAGCTGAGCAATGACCGAATGATCGCTGAACTGCACTGCCGAGTGCACGATGCTCTGGCGCTGCACCACGATCTGGATCTTCTCCGGCGGCAGGCCGAACAGCCACACTGCCTCGATCAGCTCCAGACCCTTGTTCATCAGGGTGGCAGAGTCAATGGTGATCTTTGCGCCCATGTTCCAGTTGGGGTGCTTGAGGGCATCCGCCTTGGTCTTACCGCGCAGCTCCTCGGTCTTCATCCCGAAGAAGGGGCCGCCGGATGCCGTGAGCAGGATCTTGGTCAGGCTGGGGGCACTCTCCTTATCCTGCAGGCACTGGAAGATGGCCGAGTGTTCACTGTCCACCGGCAGCAGCTTTACACCCTGCTTTGCCACGGCCTGTGTGACCAGATGGCCGCCGGTGACAAGACTCTCCTTGTTGGCAAGGGCCAGATCATGCCCGCTTTCGATCGCGCACAGGCTGGCACCAAGGCCTGCAATGCCCACCACACTGTTCAGCACCACATCGGTGCCATCCAGTGCAGCCAGCTGCTTAAGACCCTCCGGCCCTACCAGCAGCCGGGGCGCATCTGCACGACCGGAAAGCTCCGCATCCAGCCTGCGGGCCGCATCCGGATCGGTCATGCAGACATAGCGCGGATGAAACTCTTCGATCTGCTGCAGAATTTTATCCACATGGCTGTGGGCAGAAAGACCGAACACCTCATAGCCCTGTGCACGGATCACATCCAGACTCTGGGTGCCAATGGAACCGGTAGAACCCAGCAGAGTGATTTTTTTCGACATCACATATTCCTCCCTTAATAGTAGAACACCGCCGTAATGACCATGGTCACAAAGGGCGCAATGAACATCACACTGTCAAAGCGGTCCAGAATGCCGCCGTGCCCCGGGAAGATGGTGCCGTAATCCTTGATGCCGCACTGGCGCTTGACCACGCTGGCAAACAGATCGCCATAAATGCCCAGCACCGCCGCCACGCAGCCCAGCAGCGCAATGATCACATACATGGAAACGCCAATGTTGGAGCGGGTGAAGGCTTCCATCCGGTTTGCTGCCACCGAGTATACCAGCGTGATGATCACACCAAACGCCATGGTGCCCAGAACACCGCCAACAGCACCTTCCACGGTCTTTTTGGGGCTGACCACCGGGCAGAGCTTATGCTTGCCAAAGGCACGGCCTGCAAAGTAGGCACAGGTATCGCCGCCCCAGGCAAAGCAGAGGATGAGCAGGATAAAGAACACCGCATCGTAGCCGTACTGCTCCACCGGCAGCAGCTCCTTGAGCCGGATAAAGGAATAGAAGCAGAAGATCACGATGCCGGAGAACATCAGCAGGCCGCTGGCCTTCTGATAGCTGATGGTGCCGTTGCGCACCACCAGATAGATGGCATAAAATGTGACCAGCAGAAAGGACACCGGCATCACCAGCCGCCGCATGACCTGATAATTGCTCGTCATGACCAGCAGTGTATACGGCACCAGAACCGCATACATCAGCCAGTCCTTCTTTTCAAAGCCGAGGGCACTGTAGATTTCGTGAACGGCGATCAGCGTAATGGCCGCGATGACCAGATTAAAGATCAGAGTGTTGAAGGTGAACATCACGCCGATCAGTACAATGATGCCCACGATCGCAGTAATAACACGTGTTTTCATAGATTGGATCTCCTTTTCACCGGTCGGGTGCCGCACCCCTCTGGATTAAGTTTGGCTCCGGCAAAGCCGCCGGGCCGTCCGGTCCCTGCACCGTGTGCAGGAGGTCTTGGGTTTTACAGTCCGCCAAACCGGCGGGAACGATGATTGAACTCCTCAATGGCAGCGTCCAGATCGCTGCGGGTGAAATCCGGCCACAGAACGTCCATTTCTACCAGCTCCGAGTAAGCTGCCTGCCAGAGCATGAAGTTGGACAGCCGCTTTTCTCCGCTGGGACGCAGGATAAAATCCGGATCCTTCTGGCCCGCGGTATACATCGCGTCGCTGAGCAGCTGTTCCGTGATCTCTTCGGGCTTTATCTCCCCTGCCGCCGCCTTTGCCGCCAGCTGCTGCGCTGCCCGCACGATCTCCGGGCGGCCGCCGTAATTGATGGCAATGTTCAGGGTCATGCCGGTCTTGACCGAAGAATCTGCTTCCAGCTTGTTCATCAGCTGCTGCAGCTTTTTATCCAGCACCGTGCGGTCACCCATGAACTTGATGCGGATATTGCGGTTCTTGTAGTCAAAGCCCTTCAGCAGATATTCGCCGAACAGCCGCATGATGGCGTTGACCTCTTCCAGCGGACGCTTCCAGTTCTCGGTGGAAAACGCATAGAAGTACACCGACGAAACGCCCAGCTCATCGCAGTAATCTGCAATATCGCTGAACACCTCTGCGCCTTTTTTGTGCCCGGCAGTGCGGGGCAGGCCGCGGTTCTTTGCCCAACGGCCGTTGCCGTCCATGATGATGCCGATGGAAAGGCCCTCGGCAAATTCTTTCGGATGCGCCATTATTTCCTCCCGGCAGCAATGCCACCTTCAACAAAAGTGCCGCGCACTCTTCTTCAGCGCACGGCACCTCCAGTCTATTGCATCTGCGCAGATCAGACAGACATGATCTCCTTCTGCTTTTCTTCCACCGCAGCATCGATGTTCTTGATATACTTGTCGGTCAGCTTCTGGACATCCTCTTCCATGGTCTTCTGGCTGTCCTCGGTCAGCTCGCCGGCCTTCTTCATGGCCTTGGCCTTATCCATAGCCTCGCGGCGGATGTTGCGCACTGCCACCTTAGCCTCCTCGCCCAGCTTGGAAACTTCCTTTGCCAGCTGCTTGCGGCGCTCCTCGGTGGGAGCCGGGAAGTTCAGGCGGATGGTAGAGCCGTCATCAATGGGAGTGATACCCACATCGCTGGCCATGATGGCCTTGCTGATGGGGCGCAGCAGGGTGCGGTCCCACGGGGTAATGGTCAGGGTGCGTGCTTCGGCCACAGCCACGGATGCCACCTGCTGGATGGGAGTGGGGGCACCATAATAATCCACGCTGACCTTATCCAGCACAGCGGGATTTGCGCGGCCTGCGCGCACAGCGCCCAGTTCGCGGCCCAGATGTTCGACCGAGCTCTTCATCTTGTCTTCGTAAACCTTGGTGTTGCTGCTCATTGCGGTAGTCTCCTGTTCCTTTTTATCTTGGGGCTGCGCTGCAATGCGTCTGCCCTATAATGTATGTCGGCTGCAGGCGTTTCAGCCCTCGTAAACCAGTGTGCCCACATTCTCGCCCTGCACGGCACGGGCAATGTTGTCCGGGTCGGCCAGATCGAACACGAGGATGGGCAGCTTGTTGTCGCGGCACAGAGTGGCAGCAGTGCCATCCATAACAGCCAGCTGGTCTTCCAGCACCTTGGTAAAGGTGAGGGTATCATACTTCTTTGCGTCGGCGTACTTGTGGGGATCCTTATCGTAAACGCCATCCACCATAGTAGCCTTGAACATCACATCGGCGCTCACTTCCACAGCGCGCAGAGCGGTTGCCGTATCCGTGGAGAAGAACGGGTTGCCGGTGCCGCCGCCGAACACGGCGATCTTGCCCTCATCCATGGCGCGCAGGGCATCCTTGCGGGTAAAGGGCTGTGCCACCTGTGGCATGGTGATGGAGGTGAACACCTCAGTGGGCACACCCAGCTGCTCCAGCTTATCGGAAACAGCCAGTGCGTTCATCACGGTTGCCAGCATACCGATCTTATCGGCCAGTGTGCGCTCCATCTTGCCGCTGGAACGGCCGCGCCAGAAGTTGCCGCCGCCCACAACGATGCCGATCTGAACGCCCAGCTCATGGGCCTTCTTTACGCCTCCACAGATCGCGTCCATGGTCGGCTCGTCAAAGCCGGTGCCCTTTTCGCCGCCCAGGGCCTCGCCGCTGATCTTCAATAGGACACGATGATATACCGGTTTTTCCATAATGACCTCCTGTGGCATATGTTATCAGTGTCTATTTTACCTTATTTTCCGTCGTTTGGAAAGGGGGTATCCGAAGATTTTCGCAGGAAAATTCCATGACCGGTTTTTGTTGGAATTCCGGTCTTTTTTCCGCCCGCAACCGATAGTTGACAGCCGGGTGGTAGCCAATAGCGGCCCCGTATGGTATACTGAAGTCGAAATTCCACCGATACCCCCTATGGAAGGAGAACGCGATATGACACTTGGACAGCGCATCAGCCTGTATCGAAAAAAGCTGAATATTTCTCAGGAGGAGCTGGGTGCCCGATTGGGCGTCAGCCGGCAGGCCGTCAGCAAATGGGAGACCGACCTCTCTGCCCCGGATCTGAACAACCTGATTGGGTTGGCCCGGGAACTGGGCGTTTCCGTGGCGGAGCTGACGGAAACGCCGGAGGAACCGGTGCCGCCGAAAAACACCAGCAAAAAGTGGTGGTTCCTCCTGAGCGTATGCGTTCTGCTGCCGGTTCTGATTGCCGGTTACCTTCTCTACCGGATCAACCAGCCGCCTGCGGGGCAGGTAAGCGATTATGCTGAGCCCGCGTCGGACTTTTACCTGCAATGGCAGGTTCCCCGGACGGACGGCCGGGAATGGTATGAGTTCCTGACTTTGGGAAATCAGGATGTGCCCTTCCCCTTTCACACCTCCCTCCATCTGACGGCTCCGGAGAAGATCGTCACGGAGGGCACGGACCTCCATTTGGCCGCCGTCCACCACGCGGTCTGCGGCGGGCTGTATGTGGACTACATCCACCTTCAGGCCGACCCGGAGCAGGGGCAGGCCGCCGGGGATACCATCTGCCGCATTTCCACCATGGCCCCCGGCTTCTGGACGCCCCGTGGCATCAGCGTCGGTAACGAAAAGTCCTTTGTGGTGGACGCCTATCACTCTGGCAAGGAGGATCAGGCGGAAGGAACGCTGCTGTACGGTCTCAAGGAGGCGGATGGGTATTCGCTGGTTCCCCATGACTATCTGTATATCTGGAGCGCCTTTGAGGAGGGCCGCGGCTATCAGACGATCTATTTCTTCATAAAGGATGGCCTGGTGGCGGGCATCTCCATGGAACTGATGCAGGATATGGGAGACTTCTACGCCGCCGCCAACAATACCTCCACCTTCCCGGTGGATGAAAACGGCGACCCGGACTTCTCCCACCGGCAGGACCTTCCGCAGGAGCCGATAGATGCCACCCGGCAGGTCTATATTGCATGGAACCAGCTTGTAACCAATGAAAACCTCTCCGCCGAGGAACGGTATGCCTACCGCCGGGATGTTTTCACCAACCTGCCGGATATGGATTGGCAGGAATTCGGAGCGTTGGGCGGTATCGACAGCAGTGGTACCATATTTGCCTTGCTGGATTGGCTCTCCCAACAGGAACACTACTCCAGTGGTGATATTTATTTCATCCAGCGCGGTTATGCTGCGCGCGGCATCGACGGCGCTTACGCGGAGGATTACTGCTATCTCCTCTCCCGGGCTCTCTTTTCTGATCCGGTGGCTTATGCCAAGGCGCTGGCCCGCAGCACTGCCGATGATGAGGCGGTGCAGACTCTGATTATGGGAGGCACCGCCTACGGTGCAGACTACTACCCCGCCGACTGCGAGACAGCAGTCTCCGCTCTGGACGCCGCCATCAATGCCAATGCCTTGACGGCAGAAGAAACCGGTTGGGCCAAGCTGCTGCGGTACTACCTGGCAAATCCCAATGATGGCTATTACGCCGACTATCCCAAAACGCCGGCAGAGCTGGAAAACTGACCATGCTTGCCGCTCCCCGCTCAAAAGACCGATCCAACACGGGCAAAACTACGAAACCGTCCCCATGTTTGGCTCTGCCAAACACGGAGGCGGTTTCTCTGACGGATCTTGATTTCTGCCGTCATCGTGATTGAAACAAAAAGGACAGCCGCAATGCGGCTGTCCTTTTTCAGACGATATTCGGTGTTGGGCTTAGCCCTTGACCATCTTGGCGATCTCCTCAGCGAAGTTCTCCTGCTTCTTCTCGATGCCTTCGCCCTTCTCAAAGCGGATGGCGTCCACGAAGGTGATCTTGCCGCCCAGCTTCTTGGCAGCGTCAGCGATATACTGCTCGACAGTGCCGGTGAACACATCGCCGCGGACAAACTCCTGCTGCAGCAGGCAGTTCTCGGAGTAGAACTTGTTCATCTTGCCCATGACGATCTTCTCGCGGACCTGCTCGGGCTTGTTGGCCATCTTGGGATCATTCTCCATCTGGACCATCATGATCTTCTTTTCCTCGTCCAGCACGTCCTGAGAAACCTGAGACTTGTCCCAGAAACGGGGATTCAGAGCGGCGATCTGCATGGCAACGTCCTTGCCCACGGCGGTGGCGTCAATATCGCCCTCCACCTTCAGGTTCACCAGCACGCCGATCTTGCCGCCGGCATGGATATAGGGAACGGACACGCCCTCAGTGAAGATGGCGAAGCGGCGCACCTTGATGTTCTCGCCGATGACGAGGACCATCTCCTGCTGCTGCTGCTCAACAGTCAGGTCGGTGCCGTTGTACTTGCAGGCCATCAGGGCCTCCAGGTCGGCGGGCTTGTTGGCGGCCACGGTAGCGGCAACACCCTTGACAAAGTCCACGAACTTCTCATTCTTGCCCACGAAGTCGGTCTCGGCGTTGACCTCGACGACTACGCCCACACCGTCGATGACAGCGGCGTAAGCCATGCCCTCGGCGGCAACACGGCCAGCCTTCTTGGCGGAGGCGGCCAGGCCCTTTTCACGCAGAAACTCAACGGCCTTGTCCATGTCGCCGTCGGAAGCAGTCAGAGCCTTCTTGCAGTCCATCATGCCCACGCCGGTCATTTCGCGCAGGGTCTTTACATCAGCAGCGGTAAAAGCCATAATCTTTTTCCTCCAATTTATATAGTATCGGAGCTTGCGCTCCCGCAGAGTCTTGGTTTATTCGGCAGCGGGGGCCTCAGCGGCCTCGTCCATCTGCTCGCCCTGCTTGCCCTCCAGCATGGCGTTGGCCATGACGGAAGCGATCAGCTTGATGGCGCGGATGGCGTCATCGTTGCCGGGGATCACATAGTCGATCTCGTCGGGATCGCAGTTGGTATCGGCGATAGCCACCACGGGGATGCCCAGCTTGTGAGCCTCAGCGATGGCGTTGCGCTCCTTGCGGGTATCCACGATGAACAGAGCGCCGGGCAGCTTCTTCATGTCCTTCACGCCGCCGAGATACTTCTCCAGCTTCTCGATCTCGCCCAGATGCTTCATGACTTCCTTCTTGGGCAGCATATCGAAGGTGCCGTCAGTCTGCATGGTCTTCAGCTGGTTCAGACGGTCCACGCGGGTACGCATGGTCTTGAAGTTGGTCATCATGCCGCCCAGCCAACGAGCGTTGACATAGTACTGACCGCAGCGGGTGGCCTCTTCCTTGATGGCCTCCTGAGCCTGCTTCTTGGTGCCGACGAACAGCAGAGACTGGCCGTTCTCAGACAGCTGACGGACGAAAGCGTAAGCCTCCTCCAGCTTCTTCACGGTCTTCTGCAGGTCAACGATATAGATACCGTTGCGCTCGGTGTAGATATAGGGAGCCATCTTGGGGTTCCAGCGACGGGTCTGGTGACCGAAATGGACGCCTGCCTCCAGCAGGGACTTCATGGATACGACACTTGCCATAGTTTGATTTCCTCCAAAAATTTAGTTTGTACCTCTGGCTGTTTCCTCCCCTCTGCTAACCCGTTTTTTTACAAATGGGCACAAACAAAGAGTCCGCAGCCATGCGGAATGCTGAATTATCATAGCACAACGTGAAACGGATTGCAAGAATTATTTCCAAAAAATACGTGAAATTTTCGGCGTTTCTCCGAAAATTCCACGTTGAGCTGTTTTTTATCAGAATTTTTTCCGCCGGCGGCGTTCCAGCGCCGGGTCCCGGTGCTGGGCGGGCTTGTCGATGAGGATGATGTCATCCCCGATCCGCTGGATGCTGTCCCACGGGACGTAGTACTCCTCTCCCCTGCCGAACAGCCCGAAAAAACGGGCGGGACCGTAGACGATCAGGGCTGCCGTCTGGCCGTCCGGCATCCGGAGGTCCACGTCCCCCACAAAGCCCAGCCGCCCGCCGTCCGTAATGTTGATGACCTCTTTCCGCCGCAGTTCCCGTATCCGCATCTACGCCGCCCCCTTTCAAAAAATGGTATGCCGATCCGGGACTGTCCTATGCCGCCGGAATCAGCAAAAACCTCCCGTATAGGAAAAACCCGGCAGGGGCATACTGACTCCGTCGAGCTTAACGGCAGGAGGCGGATATATGCAGGGGAAAGTGGAGATCGCGGGGGTCAACACGGCAAAGCTGAAGGTCCTGAAAAGCAGTGAGACCATGGAGCTGCTCCGCCGCAGCAAGGCCGGGGACCGGCAGGCCCGTGAAGAACTGATCGAGGGGAATCTGCGGCTGGTGCTGTCGGTGATCCAGCGGTTCGCGGGGCGAGGTGAAAGCGTGGACGATCTGTTTCAGGTTGGCTGCGTAGGGCTCATCAAGGCCATTGACAATTTCGATATTTCTCAGCCGGTAAAGTTTTCTACCTACGGTGTGCCCATGATCGTAGGCGAGATTCGCCGCTACCTCCGGGACAACAGCGCCATCCGGGTCTCCCGCTCCATGCGGGACACCGCCTACCGGGTCTTGCAGGCCCGGGAACACCTCATGGCGGAAAACCAGAAAGAGCCGACGGTGGAGGAGATCGCCAAGGTGCTGGATATTCCCCGGGAGGAGGTTGTCTTTGCCATGGACGCCATTGTGGACCCGGTCTCTCTGTACGAGCCGATCTATGACAGTGGCGGGGATGCCATCTGCGTCATGGATCAGGTCAGCGACACGAAAAACACAGATGAGCGCTGGACGGAGCGCATCGCCTTGAAGGATGCCATGAAGCTGCTGGACCCACGGGAGCGGCGCATCCTGTCCCTGCGGTTCTACGAGGGCAAGACCCAGATGGAGGTCTCCGCCGAGGTGGGCATCTCTCAGGCCCAGGTGAGCCGGTTGGAAAAAGGGGCCATCAACACCATCCGCAAGCACTTATAGGAGAAAAACCGCCGGAGCGCTGCTCCGGCGGTCAATTCTGTATTCCACCGCGCGGTTGCAAGTGAAACAGAACGGTTTTTGAGCATTTTCTTCTGTTTTCGTTTGACCTTTTCTGTCAAAGCGTGTAAAATGGGGCAAAATCATGTTGAGGAGTTCCTGCAAATGGATATGCAAAAAATTCTGGAATACCGCAACGCCCGCAACCGCTTCTGCCAGCGTATCGGCATCACGGTGACGGAGCTGTCCCCCGGCTATGCCAAGGTGGTCAAGACCGTAACGGAGGACGATCTGAACCCCGTGGACGTAGCCCATGGCGGCCTGTTCTTCTCCATGGCGGACAACGCCGCCGGCTCCGCCATGGCGGCTTACGGCGAACAGGCGGTGACGCTGAACGCCCAGTACAATTTCATGCGTGCAGCCAAGGCAGGCGATGTTCTGACCGCCGAGGCCAGGGAGGCCAAGCACGGCGGCACCGTCTGTGCGCGCCTATGCGGCGAAGTGCCACAAGGTCTTTACGGTGGAGGAGCATTCCGTGATCGGTGGTCTGGGCGACGCTGTTGCCGCCGAGCTGGTCGGCACCGGCACCTTCACCTTCTACAACCTGAAAAAGCCCCTGAAGATCGACTGAGCAAAAAAGGTCTGCCCCGAAATCGGGACAGACCTTTTATTTGGCTTACTTTTTGAAGCTATCCTTCAGGCTGACGCTGCGGTTGAACACCGGATGGCCCGCCTTGGTATCCTTGTTATCCAGGCAGAAGTAGCCCAGACGCATGAACTGGTAGCCGGGAGCCGTCTTTCCGCCCTCGTGGTTTTCAGCGTAGCGGTCCGCGGCGGCGGCCAGGCCAGCTTCCACCTTGCAGTCCGTCAGGACTTCCAGAGAGCCGGGATTCAGGCACTCGATGAAGTCCTTGTCGGCGGCGTCGGGGTTGGCGTCGGTGAACAGGTTGTCATAGAGCCGCACCTCGGCGTCCACGGCGGTGGCGGCGTCCACCCAATGAATGGTCGCGCCCTTCACCTTCCGGCCGTCGGCGGGATCGCCGCCCCGGCTGTCGGGATCGTAGGTAGCCAGAACCTCCGTCACGTTGCCGTCCTCGTCCTTGACGCAGCCGGTGCAGGTGATGAGATACGCGCCCTTCAAGCGGCACTCCGGGCCGTTGGGGGTCAGACGCTTGTACTTGGGGATCGGCTCAGCCATAAAGTCATCGGCCTCGATCCACAGGCTGCCGGAGAAGGGTACTTCCCGTGTCCCGGCAGAGGGGTCCAGCGGATTGTTCTCCACGGTGACGGTCTCCGTCTTACCGGCGGGATAGTTGGTGATGGTCAGCTTGATGGGCCGCAGAACGGCCATCACCCGCTGGGCGGTCTCGTTCAGGTCTTCCCGGAGGCAGTGCTCCAGGAAGCCGTATTCCACCACATTGGCGGACTTGGCCACGCCGATGCGGTCGCAGAAATTACGGATGGAACGGGCGGTGTAGCCCCGGCGGCGCAGGCCGCAGAGGGTGGGCATCCGGGGATCGTCCCAACCGGAGACCCGGCCTTCCTCCACCAGTTTGCGGAGCTTGCGCTTGCTCATGACCGTGTGGTCGATGCCAAGACGGGCGAACTCGATCTGACGGGGATGGGTAGGCAGGTCGCAATGCTCGATGACCCAGTTGTACAGGGGACGGTGGGCCTCAAATTCCAGAGAGCACAGGCTGTGGGTAATGCCCTCCAAAGCATCCTGGATGGGATGGGCGAAGTCATACATGGGATAGATGCACCACTTGTCCCCCTGACGGTGATGGTGCATGTGGTTGATCCGGTAGATAACGGGGTCCCGCATATTGAAGTTGCCGCTGGCCAGGTCGATCTTGGCCCGCAGGGTCATGGAGCCGTTGGGGAACTCCCCTGCCCGCATCCGGGCGAACAGATCCAGGCTCTCCTCCACAGGACGGTCCCGGTAGGGAGACGTGGCAGGAACGCCGATGTCTCCCCGGTGGGCCCGGAACTCCTCGGGAGACAGTTCGCACACATAGGCAAGACCCTTTTTGATAAGGCCCACCGCCTGACGGTAATCCTCCTCAAAATAGTCGGAGCCGTAGAAGAAGCGGTCGCCCCAGTCGAAGCCAAGCCAGTGGATGTCCTCCTTGATGGCCTCCACGAACTCCTCGTCCTCCTTGGTGGGGTTGGTGTCATCCATCCGCAGGTTGCACAATCCGCCAAACTTCTCAGCGGTACCGAAGTCGATGGTCAGGGCCTTGCAGTGGCCGATATGCAGATAGCCGTTGGGCTCCGGCGGAAACCGGGTATGGACGGTCATGCCTTCAAACTGTCCGCCCTGGGCAATATCCTCCTCAATAAACGTGTGGATGAAATTGCGGCTTTCGGGGGCCTCCGCCGCCGTGGTCTTGATCTCGTCAGCCATTGCTGTCAGTCCTTCCTGAAAAAATCTATCATAAATTGGCATTATACAGAAGCTATGGAGAAAATGCAAGGAAAATCCGGCGTTTTCAGCCGAAACGTCGAAAAGTCAAGGAACGGTTGTCAGTTTGCTTCCTCCCGGGGTCCCGGCAAAAACTCCTCCCCTGCCGCCGTCATGGTCAGGCTCCCGGCGGAAAGCTCCGTCAGCCGGAGCTGGAACGTTTCCGCAGCCCCGGCGGGAAATGCCGTCCGGAGGGTGATGTCCGCGCCGTATTCCGCGTCCCGGACCACGCCGCCCTCTTGCAGGAGGTAGCACCAGCAGTTGTGCCGGGCGTCATAGTATTTCTTTTTCATTTCCTCGATGCGGGCCCGGGCCTCCGCCTCCGTCTCCACCTTGTAGAGGTGGGTGATGAAGCGGGAGCGCTTTTCCGTAAACTCGCTCTCGGCGTCCTGATAGGGGACGATGTACTCCGTCATGCAAACTCCTTTTCACCGGAAAAAGCCAGCCATTCTTCCTTTTTCAAGGCGTAAAATACCGTTTTGTTGGTCATTCCGATGACATTCGTTGTCTCTTTCGTGAACTGATAGCGGAAGCCGCACTTCTCAATGACCCGACGAGACCGGCTGTTCCAGTCATAATGCGAGCACCAGACGGCTTCCAGCCCCAACGTCTCAAAGCCGAAGCGCAGCAGTTCTGTTGCAGCCTCCGTCATAACGCCATGGCCCCAATACGGCCGTCCCAGCCAATAGCCCATCTCCCGCTGCTCTGTGGCAGACAGTTCCGGAAAAATCTCCGATGACGGCTGAAGGCCTACCGCTCCCAGCAGTGCGCCGCTCTCTCTGCTGAGAATCGCGCAGACCTCCGGCGCGCTGAACACATCCCGGATGACCTCCCGGCTTTCCTCCACGCTTCCGTGGGGTTCCCAGCCGCACATGGGTCCGATCTCCGGGTCCGACGCCAGAGCGTACAATGCCTCGGCATCCTCCTCCCGCCAGGGGGCGAGGAGCAGCCGCCGCGTTTTCAGCGTGATCATTCCCAGTCCTCTTTCGGCGGCGTCCAGTCCGGGGTATAGTCTCCGATCTGGCCCAGCACCTTGGGCGGGCACACCGCCACAATGTCAATGGTCTCGCTGTATTCCACGGATTCCACCTTGGCCTCCCGGTACAGCATATCCAGCAGGCTGCCCTTGTCATACGGCAGGTGGATGGTCACCCGGCGGGTGCCCTTGTCCAGCCGCCGGTCGATCATTTCCAGCAGACGGTCCACGCCCTCACCGGTCCGGGCGGAGATGGAGCAGATGTCAGCGCCGTGGGGCCGCAGGTCACCGGCCTCCACACGGTCGCACTTATTGAATACGTCGATGCGGGGGATCTCATTGGCTCCCAGTTCCACGATCAGCTTCTCCACGACCTCCGCCTGATGCTGCCATTCCGGGTTGGACACGTCGATAACATGGAGCAGCAGGTCGGCATACTCCAATTCCTCCAGTGTGGCCTTGAACGCCTCCACCAGCTGATGGGGCAGCTTGCGGATGAAGCCAACGGTATCGGACACCACCACATCCATTGTATCGCTGACCGTCAGCAGGCGGCTGGTGGTGTCCAGCGTGTCGAACAGCCGGTTATTGGCCGGGATCGCAGCGCCGGTAAGCTGGTTCAGCAAGGTAGATTTGCCCGCATTGGTATAGCCAACGATGGCCACCACCGGGATCTCGTTCTTCTGCCGCTGCTGTCGCTGGGTGGCCCGGACACGACGTACCTCTTCCAGATCCGCCCGGATCTTGTCGATCTTCTTGTTGATCAGACGGCGGTCCGTTTCCAGCTGCGTCTCGCCGGGGCCCTTGGAGCCGATAGGCCCCTTGCCGCTGGTGCCGCCCTGACGCTCCAGATGGCTCCACATACCGATCAGCCGGGGCAGCAGATAGCGGTACTGGGCCAGCTCCACCTGCAAGCGGCCCTCCTTGGTTTTTGCCCGCTGAGCGAAAATATCCAGGATCAGGCCGCAGCGGTCCAAAACCTGAACGCCCAGCAGCTCCGTCAGCACCCGCTGCTGGGAGGGGGAAAGGTCATTGTCGAAAATGACCATGGTCGCGCCTACATTTTCAACGTAAAGCTGCACCTCCGCCACCTTCCCCTCCCCGATGAAGGTGCGAGGATCCGGCGCGGGCCGATTCTGGAGAACGATGCCGGCAGTCTCGCCGCCGGCGGTCTCCACCAGAGCGGACAGCTCGTCCATACTTTCCTCGGTGGCGCTGTCCTCCCGCAAAACCGGGGAGTTCAGGCCTACCAATACAACTTTATCTCGAATTTCTTCCTTTTTCGGTAACAAATGTGTCTCTCCTTGCGTTTGGGAGGCCCCGTGTCAAATGGGTTTCCCATTTCATTGATGTGTCCAGTATATCCGAATTTTGAAAAAATGCAATAAAAAAGCAGTGGTCTGCGGATGCAGACCACTGCTGGATGTGACGAAGTGTACAGGCTTACTTGTTCAGGCCGAACTTCTTGTTGAACTTGGCCACGCGTCCGCCGGTATCGACCAGCTTCTGCTTGCCAGTGAAGAAGGGGTGACACTTCGAGCAGACTTCCACCTTGATATCACTCTTGGTAGAACCTGTCTCAATCACATTACCGCAGGCGCAAGTAATAGTAGTCTGCTGATAATTGGGATGGATTCCTTCCTTCATTGCTCTCGTTCACCTCTTTCTGGTACAAAACTACCTCTACGGAGCTTTCACCCCACAAAAGCTAAATAAGCATATCACATCGGAACACAGATTGCAAGCATTTTTTCCGGTTTTTGCGAAAAAGCTTGAAATCACGAGATCTCCACGGTTTTCCCGGCTTGCAGGAAGTACAGTGCCTTCCGTGTCACCGCCTTTTCCAGCACCCGTTCCAGCGCCAGAGAGTACGCCGCCAGCTGGCCCCGGTACAGCTCCGCGTGCTGTGCCACATCTTCCTCCGTCTGTACGAAGTCGGTCTTAAAGTCCACCACCGTGACGCCCTTGGGCGTTTCAAACCAGCAATCCACCACACCTTGCAGCAGGATGCTGTCCTCCTCCGCGGCTGCCGGGTCATAATCCCGGGCCGGCATCAGCACCGTGAACCGATACTCCCGCGCCGCCGTTTCCGCCTGCCGCATTTCCTCAGCCAGCGGGGATTCCAGAAAGCGCCGCAGAGCGGGAACGTCCACAGCCGCCGCCTGCTCCGCCGTCAGCTTGGCTTCCAGCCGCAGCTTTTCCACCTGTCCGGGCACATCCAAATTTTGCAGATCCAGATACTGCAAGACAAGATGGGTGGCGGTGCCCCGCTCCGCCGGTGTCAGTCCCTTTTTCTCCCGGCGGAATTTCGGCTGGACAAGGGGCCGGATATAGGGCGTGTGGTAGGCATCTTCCGCGATCTCCTGATCCAGCGCCCGGCCCTTTAGCTGCGTGGCGGTGAGTTTGGCGGGGAGTGTTGTTTCCCGCTGATAGGGATACCGGAAGGTCAACAGCGCCGGGTCAAAGAGCGTTTCTCCTGCATCCTTCTCCGTGTCGGACACAGCCGCTCCGGGCGCCCATCCGAAGTCATCGCCGTCATGGATGAACACCTGCCATGGGGCGGTATCGCCGGTATATAGGCCGCCTGCCATCACCCCGGCCATATCCCGCAGAGGCGCGGCCTCCGGGCGGCACAGCAGCGGCAGTAAGATCCAATCTCCGAAGCACTTCCCCTCCGCCACAACCTCCGGCATCACGGGACAGGCCGCGGCGGCGGTCAGCTTTTGAAGGCGCTTTTCCGCGCCGTACAGCGCGTCTACCAAAATCAGCTTTTCCTTTGGCCGGGTCATGGCCACATACAGGATTCGCTGTTCCTCCGCAAGATTTTCACGGCGAAGCTTTTCTTCCAGCGCCAGTCGGGCCATGGTGGGATAGCGGATCTTCCGCTTCAGGTCGATGCACAGAGGGCCAAGGCCCAGTGCCGGGTGCACCAGCACCGGCGTATCGAAATCCTGCCGGGAAAAGGCGTGCTCCAAATCGCAGAGGAACACGATGGGAAATTCCAGGCCCTTGGATTTGTGAATACTCATCATCTGAACGCCGCCGTTCCCCCCAGCGGTTTTCACGGCGGGAGCCTGCCCAGCATCAATGAGCCGCCGGAGCTGTGTGATGAAGGCGAACAGCCCCCGGTAGCCGCTGCTCTCAAAGCGCTCGGCATGGCGGGTCAGGGCTACCAGATTTTCCTGCCGGACGCCGCCCTCATCCATCGCGCCGAAGATGCCCGGCAGATGCAGCGTATTGTAGATGTGCCACAGCAGGCGGCACACGTTCATGTCTGCCGCCGCGTCCCGCAGTCCGGTCAGCGTTGTCAGGAACGCTTGTACGTCCTCGCCGCCGTCCGCCAGCAGAGCGTCATAGAAGTCTCCCTCCCGGTCACGGCTGCGGATCTCCGCCAGACGGTCCGGCGTAAAGCCGAACACCGGGGAGCGGAGCACGGCGATCAGCGGCACATCCTGCCGGGGATTGTCGACGATCTCCAACAGGGCCAGCGTGACAGAGATCTCCGGGGTCTGGTAGAAATCGCCGCTTTCCTCAAAGGAGCAGGGCACATCCCGCTCCGCCAGCGCTTGGGCGAAGGCGGCGGACCGGCTCCCCGGAGAGCGCATCAGGATCACAATGTCCTCCGGGCGGCAGGGCCGCAGCGTGCCGTCCTCCCCGGTGACGGGATAGCCCTCATCCAAAAGCTGACGGATACGCTGCGCCGTGAACCGGGCCTCCGCCAGCAGCCGTTTCACCGGGCGCTCATTTGCCGCCGACTTCTGGTGGGCGGAGATGAGGTGGAATTCCGTCTCGCAGTCCTTCCGGGGCGGGTAGTACTCCGCGCCAAAGTGGAGGGACTCGTCCTCGCCGTATTCCATCTCTCCCATCTCCGCCGACAGGATGTTGGAGAAGACGAAATTGGCCGCGTCCAAAATCTCTCCCCGAGAGCGGAAGTTTTTGGACAGCAGAATTTTGCGTTCCTCCCCTTCCACCGCATTTTCAGCAGGTGTGAAGCGGCGGTACTTGTCAAGAAAAATCGTAGGGTCCGCCAACCGGAACCGGTAAATACTCTGCTTTACATCCCCTACAGTAAAGAGGTTTTTGCCTTCACGGGACACCGCCCGGAAAATGGCGTTCTGCACCTCGTTGGTATCCTGATACTCGTCCACCAGGATCTCCCGGTAGCGGCCCGCCACCTGACGGCCCAGTTCCGTAGGCGCGCCGTTCCGCTCCACCAGCAGGCGAAGGGCCAGATGCTCCTGATCGGAGAAGTCTGCGCAGTTCATCCGCAGCTTTTCCGTCCGGTACGCGTCGGAAAAGTCCGCCGTCAGCTTCAAAAGGGCTGTCATGGCTGGGGCCATGGTCTGAAGGTCCTCCATGGCCTCCGTATCGCTGACCGCCAGCATGGGAGCCAGCTTTTTGGCGGCAGTTTTAGCGTTCTCCCACAGCCCCTTCAGTCTCACGACCTCCGGATCATCCGCCATTCCCTTCGGCGTGGTGAGCCGGGGGAATTCCAGTCCATCCAGAGAAACGCGGGCGGCCTCCCAGTTCTGTGCTGCCGCCAAGGGTGCGAAGCTGCGGCTGGCCCGCAGAAATTTTTCGCCGTATCCCTTATA